>CENJ01098122.1_pt1 | contig 21454 bp, 24 predicted proteins | sample 356161 | NCBI WGS metagenome assembly CENJ01 (sample SAMEA2619531, study PRJEB7988) | marine metagenome | biome: marine biome (ENVO:00000447); feature: surface water layer (ENVO:00002042); material: "saline water (ENVO:00002010), including plankton (ENVO:xxxxxxxx)" | depth 5 m
TTTTTATGAATTTTTTCCAATTCTTCATAGGCTTCTTGAATTTCTATGAATTTTTCTTGTGCTTTTTCTATTAATTCTTCTGGCAAACCTCTAGAAATTAATTTATCAGGATGAAATTCTCTTCTTTTTTTTAAGTAAATCTTTCTTATCTCGTCAAAGGTCATTTGTTTAGAAACACCAAGCACTTCATAAAAGTTTTGAGTTTTCAGCCCATATTTTTGGAATAGCTGATTGTATAAGCCATCGTTAAAACCAAAGATCTTTGGAACTTTTTTTAATAACTTTTCTTCATTGGGATGCAATTCTCCGTCAGCCATAGCTAACTCAAATAAAAGTTCATAAAAAATCATTAATGAATTTGGACTTCTTTTGAGTAAACTTGCCAATTGTTTTGCATAAGCATCGAAGGAAACATTATCGTCTTTGGCTTTTTGGAAAATATTAATAGCGAAGTTTCTTTGTTCTCCATCTAAATTAAATTTTTGAGTTATAAAATCTTCTATTTTGTTAATTTCTTCTTTAGTGACTTGCCCGTCTGCTTTGGCAATTTTTGCCAAGCAAGCAAAGAGAGCAGCGAAAAAAGCAACTTGATGATCAAAATTATTAGGATTTTTTCTGCGAACTGAACTTCTACCCATCCTTGAGCCCACCACACTTCCTATTAAGGCCCCTAAGGGGCCTAAGAAAGTAAATCCAATCATTCCTCCAACTAAACCACCAATAAGACTCATGTTTATATCAAATTTTGTTAATTTTTTATCATCACTATGTTTTAATTATTATACGTTTAAATTTTATGGGGAGAAATGTGATCGAATCTAGACCTTTGCCGGTCGTTGACTATCTAAAGATTCCAGAAAAAGGAAAGCCTTATCTTGAAGGTTATAGATGTAAAAAATGTGGGGCTATATTTCTTGGAAAAAGGGATGTCTGTTCCAAATGCTTTGCAAGAAATGAAATGGAAGTGATCAAACTTTCGGATAATGGAAAACTTCACAGTTTTGCTGTCGTCTATAGATCCTTTCCTGGAATAGATGTCCCTTACGTTTCCGCGATTGTAGATCTTGAAGGTGGTGGGACTGTTAAAGGAAATCTTATCAATATAGATCCAGACCCTGATAAAATAAAGTTTGGTATGCCCATAAAGCTGACCTACGGCGATGCTTTGGGAAGAAAGGATAAAGAAGGAAATTCTTACCTAAGTTATTTTTTTGAACCGGCATAAAGAGGTGAAAATATGAGTGATGTTTATGTAGTTGGAGTGGATATGATTAAATTTGGAAGGTTTCCTGATAGAAGCGTTCCTAACATTGGTGCAGAAGCAGCGCTCATGGCTTTAGATGATGCCGAATTAAGCATTAAGGATATGCAAGCAATGTATTGTGGAAACTTAGGACAAGCCAATGCAATGGTGGGCCAAAGAATTCTTCAAGAGATTGGTCAAACCGGTATGCCTGTTGTAAACGTGGCAAATGCCTGCGCTACAGGAGCTACAGCTTTCAGAGAGGCATGGATGTCTATTAAAGCTGATATGTATGACGTAGTTTTGGCTGTGGGTGTTGAACAAATGGGTAAAGGACTTTTGGGTGGTGCTGGCAATGGAGACGGAATTGCAAAAGAAGGTCTTCTTGGATCTGGAACAATGCCGTGTGTTTTCGCAGAGGCAGGAATGGAGCATTCTAAAGAATACGGGACGACTTTTGAGCAATTTGCGAAAATATCTGTTAAAAATCATCATCATTCAACTATGAACCCTAAAGCAATGTATCAAATTGAAACGCCTTTAGATGAAGTAATGAACGCTGAGATGATTTCATATCCAAACACTAAACTAATGTGTTCTGTAAATGTTGATGGTTCTGCTGCAGCAGTATTGGTCTCTGAAAAAAAAGCAAAAGAGTTAGGCTTAACTCGAGCAGTCAAAGTAAGAGCTTCAGCAATGGCAAGTGATCCTTATACTGAGAGGGATCTTGTGATGCCTGACGTTAATGCCTGCACAAGACTGGCGGCTAAGGATGCTTTCGAGCAAGCAGGTATAGGTCCTGAAGATATAAATCTTGTTGAGTTACATGATTGTTTTGCAACAGCAGAAATGCTTCATTATGAAAATCTTGGACTTTGTAAAGATGGTGAAGCTGGCAAGATGATTGATGAGGGTCATGTGGAATTAGGAGGAAAAGTTCCAGTAAATGTTTCTGGAGGCTTACTTTCTAAAGGGCATCCTCTAGGGGCCACAGGTATAGCGAATATATATGAAATTTGCACTCATTTAAGAGGAGAGGCGGGAAAAAGACAAGTTGAGAATGCAAAAATTGGTCTCACTCATGTAATTGGTTTAGGCACGGCATGCGGTATACATATTCTCGAAAAAGTTAATTAATTTTGAAAATAGGAATTGTTAGCGATACTCACAATAACTTAAAAAATATATTCAAAATTTGTGAAATTTTTAATTCTAATTCGATAGATCTAGTAATTCATACCGGCGATATTTCTCTTCCCAAAGCTTTGAAAGCATTTGATAACTTAGAAATGGAAATGATTGGAGTTTTCGGTAATAACGATCTGGGAGAAAAAGTGGATCTAATTAACACCTCTAAAAACTTAAATTGTCTTTTGTTTGAAGGGCCACATTCTTTAAAAATTGATAATCTAAATATTTCTATAGTTCATGATCCTAAAGATATAAGCGATGATCTGTTAAAAAAGTCTAATATTATCTTTCATGGACATACTCATAGGTATAACCTAGAGACTGTTCAAGATACAGTCATTTTTAATCCTGGAGAATGCGCTGGAATGATGGAAGGAAAAAATAAAGTAGGAATTCTTGAGACTAATCCAGTTGAGATAAATACTATTTCTTTTTAGGAAAAAGTTTTTTATAACTCCAAAAAGATATAAATAAAATAAAAGTCATTACCCAAATAGCTAGAATTGGTCTTAACAGTCTCAAATTTCCATGACTTTCGATGATGGTATTCTCTAAAAATATTATTACAAAAACTGGTGCTAATTCTGGAAAGCCCGGCTCTATGAACCATAAAGGAAAAAGAATGCTTATAAAAATCGACATTATTAATATTTTATAAATATTATTTGGCAAAGTTTTATTGAGTGAATAACAAATAATGAAGGACAAAAGAAAATAAAAGATAAAAAAAATATTCATAAAGAGAATTCTTCTAGGAAACTAGATTTTAAATGTTCATTTTTTAAAATTTTAGACAAATTCTCATCGTCAAAATTTTTATTTGTTTTAAGTTTTGAGATCATCCTTAAAAGTATTTTTTTATCTTTGTCTTTAAAAATGTAAGAGGGAGGTACATCTTTCAAGGAGGCAGTTTTTTCTCTCCAAGAAAATAACATTTTTTCTTCTTTGAAAGAATTTTTTATCTTCTTTAATCTTGAGACATGTAGTAATTCGTTTCCTAAACTTGTTTCTTTTTTTGAAGCTTGAAAAAACTCTTGCATCAGACCAAGTTTTTTTAAAATTTTTGTTTGTTTGTAATAAATGTCAATCAAGAAGTCTACATCGTCGCAAGCGTATTCAACTTGTTTAGATGAAAGAGGTCTTTTGAGCCAGTTAGAATTAGTTTCACCTTTTTTAAGTTTTATACCTAAATAATTTTTTACTAATTCTCCATAGCTTTTTATTTTACCTTCATTAATAAGTTTATCGGCAATTTGGATGTCGAAGATATTTTTAATTTTTATGTTCAAGGAATTAAATAAGACCGTTGAATCGCTTCTTACTGCGTGACAGATAATAATATTATTTCTATCTTCTAGTTTTTTTTTAACTATTTCTAAATTTTTTAAAGAAATACAGTCTATTAAAAAAATTCTTTTTCTAGTTACTAATTGAATTAAACTGACTCTAGGTAAGTATGTATTTCTCCAATGAAATTCTGTATCAAGCCCAATAATTTCTGAATCTTTTAAAAAATTTTCTAATAATTGAAGCTTGGCATAAGAGTTAATCCAAACTATCTCTTTTTTTGATCTAAAGAATTTTTTTAACTTAGAAAAATAATTTAAAGTCAAAACTTATCGAAGAATTCTTTTTTAATAGTTTTTTCTAAAGCTTCTTCTAAAGGAAACTTTGGAGAGAAACCATCTGAAAATGCTTTAGAGTCAAATTGAGTTGAACTTACAAACTTTCTGATTCTAACTCTACTAATAGGAAAATTTTTTTTGAAGATTTTTGAAATTAGATCAACAAAAAACCCCATAATAATTCCAAAAAATAATGGTAACCTTAAGCCAACTTTAGCTTTGTTAAAAAAGATTTTATTTATCTTTGAAACAAGAGAGTTCATATCTAAGTCTGGTTTATCCGAATAATTAAATAATCGATAACCTCTGTCATATTTCAATATATAAGTAAGAAAATCAGCCACATTTTTCACATAAGCGATAGATTTAATATTTTTTCCATCGCCAATCATAATGAACTTTTTCTCAGCTATTTGTTTAATTAAATTATAGACGTTACCCTTATTACCTTCCCCAAAGATTACAGTAGGTCTCACAATGGTCAAAGTTCTATTTGTGGGGTCTCTGTGATACCAATCTCTATAAACTTCTTCTGCTAAAAATTTAGTTCTTCCGTACTCATTAAAGTATTTTATTTCTCCTTCCTCGTTCAAGCATTCATCAGAAAATCCATAAACAGCAACACTACTTGTAAATATGATTTTATTTATATTGTTTTTTTCAGCAAATTCACAAACATTTTTTGAACCAAGAACGTTCACATCGTAATATTTAGATTTAGGATAGACATCATCTCTATGTTCAGCAGCCAGATTGATGATAGTGTCTATGGACTTATCAACTTTTAAAGTTTCTATTTTTTCAATATCGGAATACTTTTCATTTTCAGAGACATATTTTTTATCACCAATTACGTAATCTATATTTTTGTAACTAAAAATTTCTTGAAGAGAGTCTCCAATAAAGCCGCCGCCGCCAAGCAAGTATATTTTGTTAGTCATCCAATTATATTTTAGAAATCCGAGAAGTATCTAATTTAACTCATTTAAAAAATTTTTTACATTAGATGTCCAATTCAACTTATTTTTAAAAAACTCATAAGAATTTTTTTCCATTCTAATTAACTTTTCAGCATTAGAAGACAGTTCAATCATTGCATTAGCAAGTTCTTCTGGAGATTTAGGATTAACTATAATACCAGTCTCATTTTTTATCACTAATTCTGGCAGGCTGCCAACATTTGTAACTATGCAAGGAGTTGATAAGCTATTTGCTATTTGAATGGTTCCTGTTTGAGTAGCATCATTATAAGGCATAACTACTGCAAATGATGTACTAATAATAAAATCAAATTCTTCATCCGAGATCAACTTATTGCGTATTCTTAATCTAGATGCATCTATTTGATCAATGAGAGGTTTATATTTGTTAAGGTTACCTTGACCGGCTAAAATAAATTTTACATCGGTTATATTTGTATCAATCACTTTTTTTGCAGCCTTCAAAAAAACATCAATCCCTTTGTAATCCTCAATTCTACCTAATAAACTAAAGTGCGCTCTTTTATTTTTTTCTAAAAATTTAGGGACAATATTTCTATTATTTCCAATATACATTACGTGAATATTTTTGTTATTAACAGCGTATATTCTTGATACTTCATCTTTAAGCTTTATTCCTGCGACTATAACTTTATGGCTTAATCTTAATTGTAGAAATTGAGAGATCAATATAATTATTTTGAATCTATCTCCTGAATGAGGCATTGGATCATGAATAACTGATAGGATCTTTGTCCTTGATATTAATCTAATTATCATGATGGAAATAAAATTTAATGGATGAGAAGAAATAAATACCGAATAAGTCGGGGATTTACTTTTTACATAAGTAGCAAACTTGATCCAAACTAATGGATTAAAAGTATCTAAAATTATATTGATTGTTGAGCTACTATTTGAAATTGGATTTCCTCCTAATTTAATCATTTGATTTTTATCTCCACATAACTCAACTTTTTTGCCATTTACTTCAAGAGCTTTTTTTAAGCTAATCAGATACTGTTCGATGCCGATTGAAAGCTTAAATCCTATTAATAAAAACTTCATAGACTTATTTCATTTTTATGATGCTTAACAATTTCAGAGGTATTTTTGAAAAATAGAAATTTATCTTGTTCATGCAAAGCATGCCCTGTTTCCACTAAAAAATTATGGGCAATACCTGCTTCTTTCGAGGCAATTAGGTCAGATAATTTATCTCCGATCATTATTGATTCATTAACATCGATACAGTATTTTTCTATTGCATCTAAAAAAAGTCCAGGTTTAGGTTTTCTACAATTGCACTCTTCAATAGAAAAATCAGGATGATGCGGGCAAAAAAAAATGTCTGAAATAATTACTCCTCTTTCTTTAAATTTAAGAATCATCCACTTTGAAAGGTCTTCAAAATCTTTAGTTGTATAAATATTCCTTGCGATACCTGACTGATTAGTCACAACTATTATTAAGAAACCTAGATTCTGAAAATATTTACAGGAGGAAAATATATCTTCTATAAAAATAAAATCTTTTTTTTTGTAAACATAATTATGTTCTTCATTTATTACACCATCTCTGTCCAAAAAAAGGGCCTTATTCATTAAACAATATGTCTTGTGATCGATAATAATCTTTAGGAATGCCAATATCTAAAAACTGTCCATCTACTTGGTAAATTCTCATATTTTTTTCTTTAGTTTGATTTCCAAGGATAAGATCTTCAAAACTAAATTTATTTTTTTCAATTTTATTGAAAAATTTCGCTACTTTTTTCTTGTTAAAAAGATAAATGCCTGCATTAATGTAGCCACTTTTATTATTTCCTTTTTCTTTGAAATTAATTACCCGGTTTTTTTTGTCAAAATTAATTATTCCATATCTGCTGGCATTTTTTTTGTAAATAGATGCGATGGTAATTGAACATGAATTTTTAAGATGCGTTTTAAACATTTCTTTGTATTCCACATTTATATATGAATCACCATTAATTACAAAAAAATTTTCAGTATCAATCAAATCTAAGCATTTTTTTATTGCTCCGCCAGTTCCTAGCAATTCATTCTCTTGTGAATATTTAATATGTGGTATGAAAGACATTTCATCAAAGTGGCTTTTAATAGCCTCACTCTTATAACCAACAGCTAAAACTACATGGTCAAATCCCTTTTTGAAAAGCAATTTTAAATAACGCTCTAAAAAAGGTATACCTCTAATTGGCAATAATGGTTTTGGGACTTGTTTTGTTAGGTTTCCAAGTCTTGAACCCAGTCCTCCAGCTAGGATAACTGCAAGCATCTAATGTCTATCCAAATATTGAGTCTTCAACATATCCGCAAATGATATGTCCTATCATGATCTGAGATTCCTGAATAAGCTCAGTTTTGTCAGATGGAACACAAATTGTATAATCTGACATATTAGAGAGTTTGCCTCCGCCATTGCCTACCAAGCCAACAGACTTAATGCCTAAATCAGGGCATGCTGATACTGCTTGAATAATATTTTCTGAGTTTCCTGATGTAGTAATTGCGATAAAAATATCACCATTACGACCATTAGCTTCTAACTGTCTTTTAAAAAGATTTTTGTAGCCATAATCGTTACCAATTGCTGTAAGCATTGATGTATCGGTAGAAAGGGCAATTGACGGGAGTCCAGGCCGATCAAAACGAAATCTACTAACAAATTCTGCAGCGATGTGTTGAGAATCTGCAGCGCTACCTCCATTTCCAGCTAAGATTACCTTATTGCCATTTTTATATGCATTCACGCAAACTTTAGCGACTTCGTCAATTTTGTGAACCAAAGTTGTATCTAGTAATATGCTTTGTTTAATAGATATTGATGATTTTATATGATCCTCAATATGTTGAGTATCGTTTATGCTACTTTCCAAGACTCTGCTCCTTCTTTTGAAAAATTAAAATTGTAAACACTCCCCTCAATATCAAATAAATTGTTTATGATGTTGATTTTGTCCTCAGGATAGCAAAAAATCATCATAAAACCACCTCCTCCGGCCCCAGAGATTTTTATAGCTTTTGCATTAGAGTTCATAACAATTTCTTGAATTTTATCAATATGTTTATTACTTATTAGTCGCGAGGTTTCTTTTTTTGCTTCCCAAGCTAATTTTTGTAATTCAAAGAAGTTTTTAAAATCGCCTTTTAAGATATATTCCTTCATAGCGACGACACTTTCCTTAACTCTATGAAGACCGTTTAATTTTATTGTACTTGAAATAGCATTCACTTGATCATCTATAATGCTTGCAGAATCTCTTGAAATGCCAGTGAAATATAAAATCATACTGGATTCAAGTTCAGCTAAAATAGAAGTCTTTATTCTTAAAGGATTTACAATGACATTATTATTTTTACGAAATTCCATGAAATTAATCCCTCCAAATGATGCGCAGTATTGATCTTGTTTTCCTCCTGAAAGATTACAATCTACTCTTTCTATTTCGAAAGCTAAATTTGCAATGTCATATTCACCAAGTGGAAGATTAAAGTATTCTTGAAAAGCTTTTAACATTGCGACGACTAGAGTTGAAGAAGAGCCAAGTCCACTTCCTGGAGGTGCGTCACAGTAAGTACTAATATGAAGAGGTGGAAATTCGTTATCATTAAATTTACTAATAACTTTATTGTAAACCGCTTTATGGAGAATCAAATCACCCTTTAATTCTTGTTTAATTGCATTGTCTTTAAAGGAAGTTTTAAGATCATCAGCTTGAAATATAACGGACTCTGATCTTTCTGAAATTGTGCAATATGCATACATATTTATCGTTGCATTTAGTACTGATCCACCATAATAATCTGAATATGGACTGATATCAGTACCACCGCCGCCAAGTCCTAGTCTTAAAGGAGCTCTAGCTCTAACTTTTTTCATAAGGACCTTTACCTATTTAATGGAATTCTTTCCAAACTAATTTGCTCTCTCCAATGGTCCAATAAATCTTGGAACATTTTTTTTGAAGATATCTCTGGTTTCCAATTTATAAATTTTTTAATTTTTGAATTATCGAACATTTGATAGTCAGCATCTATAGGTCGGAGTCTTTCAGGATCTATTACTACTTCAATATTATCGACTGAAGATAATGAAATAAAAAAATCAACAACTTCGTTGAGTTTGTAAACGTCATCACCGGCAATATTAAATGCCTCACCACAATTTATATTACCCTTTCTACTTTCAATAGATAGAAGATAATATGCTCTTACTGCATCTCTACAATCCTGAAAAGTTCTAATACTGTCTAAGCTGCCTAGAAAAATTTTTGCTTCTTGCAATCCCGCTTCAATAAGCGCAATTTGTTTTGCTAAAGTGCTTTCAAAAAAAACATCGCTTCTTCTTGGTCCAGAATGTGTTCCCATTCTAGTGATAAATGTTTTAATATCATATGCTTCGCCATAAAATTGACCTAAATAGTCTGTTCCAATTTTACTTATGCTGTAAGGGCTGGCTCCATGGAACTTAGTATCTTCATTAAGCGAAATACCTTTTTTTGCCTTTCCATAAACCTCACTCGATGAGCAAATATGAACAACAGGATCATAATTTTCAATTTCTTTTAATTGTCTAATATTTTCTAATAAATTAGCCGTACCAATTATATTAGTTTGCAAAGTCTCTATAGGAATATTAAATGATGTTTTAGGAAAAGACTGTGCTCCTAGATGAAAGATAAAATCAGGTTTATTTTCTATTAACATTCTTGTAATAGACGGATAGTCATTTAAATCTGAATAAAAAATTTTAATCCTATCTTGATTATTTATTTTATCACTGAGATGATAAATATTGTTCATTGGCTCGTTCCATCTCATCATACCTAGCACTTCGTAGTCGCTGTTTTCGATTAGAAAGTCAGCCAGCTGAGAACCAACCTGACCAGTAAATCCAGTTATTAGTGCTTTTGTTTTATTCATAGTCTTCTTTGTTTGTGTTAGCGAGGTTTTCTCTAAGTTCTGTAAGAACATCTTTGGGATTATTTTTTAATACTTCTTTTAAATATTTGCTTGTTGAATAAATTTCTTTTGGTCTTGACAAAAGAAAGCTATCTGGAGGTTCATTAACAGAAAATTTTAAATTTAAAAATTCTGAAAAAACTAAAGCATAATCCAGTTTTGATATAAACTCAGATCCTACAAGATTAGTGAGTCTAGGAATTTTATTTGGTTGTTCGATAAAAGCTCTAACAAAAAGAATTACATCTTGAATGCTCACCATAGATCTTATTATTGGATGAAATATTTTAATTAAATTTTTATTCATGCTTGCATTATGTAAAAATGAAGTAAAATTGTCATCAACTCCACAAACCAATGATAATCTCATAGATTTGAAGTAAAGTTCATCTTTGAAGTAATTTTCAACTTCAAGTTTCATTTTTCCATAACCTGACAATGGATTAGGTTGAGTATCCTCGTCAACAATGCCCTTATTGCCTGAATAAACCATGTCAGATGAAGCAAACAAAACATATGCCTTTTTTGATATTATTTTCCTTATTGCGAGTATTGTATTTTGTACATTGACTTTATAGGTAAATTTGGGATTTTTTATACATTCATCTGGACTACTGATCGAAGCTAAGAATATCACGGTATCGTTAGACTTTAATTCGTCAAAGTTAAATTTGTTTGGATCATTAAGATCAAGATAAATATCATATCCAATAGATTTACCTATAGTTTTATAAGAAAGATTTTGCTTAGCAAGATCGGAAATTATGTGTTTTCCAATCATTCCTGAATATCCACTTATATAAATCATTTGGTCCTTTGTAAGGTTGAATTACTTGAAAGCTTTAAGATTGTTTTTGCAGCCTGCATATTAGGAGAGACGAAGTTGCTATCAAAAAAATAATCTTGCTTACTAATATTCTTTTTAACTTCTTCTTTATTTACACCCTTCTCAAGCATTGACCCAACTGTAAAATTAAGAGAATCTAAATTATCATAATCTAGTCTTATTGAACCAAATTCTGCAATATATTCTGGTATCTCGTGCCCAGGGAAGTCTATTAAAATAAGGTTATTACTATAAAAAATCGTTTTTGCTATGAGAGATGAGTAGTGTCCAAGATATATGTTGCACGATGGAAAATCCGAATGACTAAATACAGTATTATCAGGTAATTTTTCATATAGAGCTCTATCGGATCTTGGATGCAATCGAACATAAAGATTTATTTCATATTTGTTTACAAATTTTGATAAATTAAGAATAAAGTCGAGATATTTATCTTTACTTAATCTGCCATCTTCTACTAGAGTCTGTGTAATAAAGCATAAAGTATTGTTTTTAACTTTTTCAGAAGAAATAGTTTCTTTATCTAGATTTTCAAAATCTGGGTTACCAACAACATACTGCTGTTTGTACGAATAACCATATTGCTCTTTATGATATTTCATCCAATATTCGCCCCAATTTAAAACAAAACGAGTGTTCATATTTTTATGAACAATTTTTTGAGATTCTCTATTTTTACCAAAAACCCATATGTTTATATACTTAAAGATTAACTTGATTCCACTAATTTTATTGATTCTCCCAGTATGATAAGCATATTTCACATATCTCATTGCCTTAAAAAAATTTTTATAGAAAAGAGACATTTCTCTTCTCATGAATGGGATGTATAAACCATGCTGATACATAATGGTAATTAATCCTTGGGTATTCGCTATAGAGACTAAAAACGTATCAGGAATTCTTTGTGCGAAAACAATTAATTTCTCTATGTTATTTTTGATAAAAATATTAGTTATTTCATTTTTTGTTATTTTTTTTATTTTTATCAATTTGAAATCTAAGCCATTAAGGTCTATTTTCTGTGGATCAATGTCTTCTTGCTCGTATAAGTAGATAAATTTTTGATTTGGTTTTATTTTATTTATTTCTCGATGTATCCAAAAGGGAAATCTTTTAATTGAAGAAAGTCTAAGGTCGAAATATGCAATGCTCATAATTTGGCAATTGGCTTGTTATCTATATAACGCAATTCCCCACTTATATTGTTTTAAAATTCTACATCTTGATGCTTTAGAAATTAATTGAAAACCATTAGAAATTAACATTGGCACAGCTGTTGCACCTTTTCCCAGCCAAACTCCATTTTGAAACCAAGTATCATCGAACAAGATTAGACACTTTTTATTTGAGTTACTGATGAGAATCTTTTCAGATATTTTTAAATGAGACTTTGCAGAGAGCTCATTTCCATCTTTTATTAAGTCGATTCCAACTGAAGCATATGCATCAATAGTGCTTTGTTTGTGCTTATGAGATGTAACTATGTCAAAACCATCTAGATGAAATAATCCAACATTTTCAAAATGTTCTTGATCAACATCTTCGCCCTTTTCACAAATTTCCTCAAAAGGAATACTTGAATCAACAGACAATGCGGCTGCTGTTAACGAATTTTTATTTGGATCTACAAGTTTAATTCTGCTACAAGTCTCAATTGCTAAATTAGAAATTAGTTTTGTTGAACCATAGTCTCTAGACACTCCGAATTCCATAATGCCAGGACTTTCTTCAAGTGCTAACTTTGAATGTCTATATACTTTTTCACTCTTTAAAAGCTCAATCCCATGCATAAAATTTTTTCAAGAGCATTTATTGTTCTCTCTTTTCCATAAACTATAATTGAAAGGCTCATTTTAGAGTTAAAAATAAAATATTAAAAATAAAATATTAAAAATAAAGTTAAACAACAGTCATAACAAAAAAACTATTGTGTTTGAATATATTTTATTTATGCATTCTTAATTTTTATTAATAAAAAGTTTTTTTCTTATACGATAATTATTTAATAATATAATTACTATGCCAGTAAATTCAATGAGTGATTTAAAAAAAAGAATTTCTAAAGCAGATTTGTACATAAAGCCTGCATAAAGGCTAGATAAAAATATAAATATAATTAGATAAATATAATATTTTAAAATCAGCTCATAAGTACACAATGCGAGAATAATTCTATGGCCAAGGGCAGAGGATCCTATGAAAAAAATAATTACTGAGATTAAAGAGGAGTTGATTTTAAAAAAATTAGCTTCATAGGAAAAACTAAAATATTTATATATGGAACTAAAAAATTGTGGCAATAAAATGCTCAAAACTATCCACAAGATCACAAAAAACATTAATTCTTTAATAGTTTTATTTAATTCTTTTTTATCATTACTCGAAAGCCCAGGAAATAAAATGCTTCCTATAAAAATCATTGGACTAGAAAATCTATAAATCATCTCAAATTCTTTTACAAATTTCGCTAATTCAACTTCATTAAGAAAATATGCCAAAATGAATCTATCTGAAAAAATGAATATAAAGGCATAAAGAAACTGAACAAAAAATGCAAAGAAAATAATTTTTTCATTTTTGGAAGTATGTCCTCGTAATTTTTTTATATCTTCAGAGTTATAAAAATAAAATGTAAAAGATAAAATTAAGCAATTAATGATTATAAAAAGTAAATAAATATTGCTATAGCTTAAAGAAAAAATTATTAGTAATGGCAAAACTGAAATTATTATCATTCTCGCTAAGTAGCTTGATAAAAAACGACTTCTTGCCTCCCATAAACCTCTTATATAATTTATATAGATAATAACTGGGACAAATATCATCAGCCATATGAGTTTTAAATCTACATTAATTAAAAAAAAGAATGATAAGAATATTGAGAACAGTATTCCTAAATTAATTATTTTAATAAAATTATTGCCAAGCTTAAATTCATTCTTGTAACTTCTGACTATGAGAACAGGCACGCCATAATGCATTGCGGATAGCATTGAGAAAAAACTTAAAATAATTATAGATTGTGTAGCCCAGACCACATCTTGGTTACTACTTATGTAAGGGTAAGCGATGTAAACGATTAGTAAGTTAGCAACTAAAGGGATTGAAGCAAGATATTTTGTAAATGTCATTTATTTGTTAAAAATTTATTTTTTAAAAAATCTCTCATTGGTTTTTCTATAAACTTGCTAAATAAATAGGAAATTGAGAATACTGCTGCTAAATAAACTAATAGAGAAAAAACAGAGTAAGGATTTTTAATTAAGCCAAGGCTAATTAAAAGTAATTGGATTGGGAAATGAAATAAATAAATTGGATAACTTAATTGACCAAAAAAATTACAAAACTTATTAAAAGAAGAGGAACTAAATTTATAACTTGCTCCAAAGTAAACTATTGAAGGAACAAATCCAACTATAAAAAATAATTCGAATAGAGATTTATCGTTAATGAATATGGCAAAGCTTGGGTAAAATGTTGAGATTAGATTTGGCAGTAAGTAGACAAAAATAGCCGAGAAGAAAATATATAAGATAACCAAAAAAAATTTTTTACTTTCGACAATTCTTTTATTGTTTACCAAATACCAAATAAAAGAGGAGAAGAAAAATAAGATTATTCCCCTGCCCAAACTTGAATTGAGAGGGAAAAGCAGAAAACCAAAAAGAATTACTATAAAAGAAATAATATAAATATTTTTTTTAAAAGAAACTAAGAAAAAAAATGAAAAATATAAAAACCATTCAACCGAAATTGACCAACTAGGCCCGTTGAAAGACCATCCATCCTGAAATCCCCATTGGTGAAGTAAAAAAAGATTGAGAAAAAAATGCTTAATGTCATTGTATCTGTATACAAAAAAAGAATCGTTTGTGATTTGATAGAGATAGACTAGAAGAGCAGTCAAAAGAAGAGAGAAAATAAATACTGGATAAAGCCTAATAAATCTTCTTAAAACAAATTCTTTAAGACTTATCTCATTTTTTAAAATTCTTTCATAATAATATTGAAAAAAAATAAAACCTGATAGGCAAAAAAAGAATTCAACTGCTAATCCCCCATAATTATAAGGAATTTGTAAAATCCAATACAGAGGTAACTTTTCAACATCAAAATTGTCACTTAGATTATCCGATTCATAAAAGAAATGTCTGTAATGCCAAATTACTACAAAAAGCGCTGCAGATCCTCTTAAAAAATCTAAATTATAAAACCTATTTTTCACTTTCTATACTTTCTTTAAGATTAGCCCTGAATTCCTTCTAAGAGTTAATCCATAACTGAATATAATTTCATACAGTAGTAAAAACTCGAAAGAAAAAATTAATCTTGAAAAAAATTTATAATCAATGGAAAGAAAACTTAAGAAGAATACTGATATAAAGAACATTAAAAATCTCAAAGATACTTTCTGCATAAAGCATAAAATAAAAAAAGAAATAGAGATGAGTGAGAATGTAAAAATCGTATGAAGAATGTTTGTTTCGTATGCTGTATAAGTAATTAATTTATAAATTATGAAATCAAATATTAGGTATGCTGTATTTAATATAAAAAATAAAAGTTCGCTTTCGAAAATTAAAAAACCTATCAGAAAAATAGAAAGCGGTATCAAAAATAAAGACTTTCTAAAGAAATAAATACCTATAGCTGCAAGCCCAATTAAATGAAATAAGGGCGCTATCATAGCAATTGCAAAACTTTTATTGTGATTTCTATAAACCCAGTAACAACATAAAGTAGCAATTAATTGAGCGTTTATGTTAAAAATTAAAAAAAAGCTTATTGGATTATAAATTAATAATAATTCTTTATTTGTGGTTAAATCGTCTTTTCTAGTTAAGATAAGGATGAAAAAAATACTTATGAAAATGTTTATCATTCTTGCAATAGTGATAGCTGATTCTCCAAATAAACTATTCAATAAATAAAGCTCAAATAGGAAAAAAGGCTCTCTTGTAAGCAGATCAAATAGATTTAAATCGTAAAATAATGAGTTTGCTCTTGCTTCATAATCTATAGAAGAAATAAAAAAAACTAGTACAAAATATGGAAAAGATAAAAATAAACTTTTTCTAGCAAGATCTAATTTCATTCTATTAAATTAGTTCGGATCGTGGAGTAAGTTACTTATTCCTCCATCATATTCAAACTTAGCTCCAGATAAGAAAACTTGATCTAACTGAGTTATTGTTTTAATGAAAATTGCTAAATCTTTTGCACTTCCAATTGATTTAGTTGGATGAAATTTTTTTAATTTTAATAACTTATCTTTTTTTCCAGAAAAACCTTTTTTTAGCATAGAAGTTTCTATTGCAGCTGGAGAAATGCTATTTACAATTAGTCCCTTGTGAGCGAATTCTATATTTAGCGATTTAGTTAAAGAATCCAAAGCGCTTTTTGAAAGAGCATAAAGAGAAAAACCTGATTTAGTAAGCTTTGAATGAATACTTGATACGTTAAAAATTTTTAAATCCTTAGGACTAGTAACTCTTAATAAAAGTTTGGACAACATCATTGGATAGGTCAAATTAACACTTATACTTTCTTCAATATCATTTAATTCTACATTTTGAATAGGTTTGATTATCTGCACGGCTGCATTGTTTATTAGAATTATTTTTTTTAAATTGTTTTTATTTTTTATATGCTTTATTTTATTGAATATTTTGGCTTGTCTAGAAATGGTAAATTTTTTAGAAAAATCTAACTTTAAAAAGTAATGTTCATTTTCTAAAGAATTCTTAGATTCTAAGTCGACCCCCATAACCAAATATTTTTTGTCATTAAAATACTGTAATTTTAATTCTTTTCCTATTCCTCCGTTTGAGCCTGTGATTATGACTAAAATCTTCATGCTATGAATCTAAAAATTTATGCAATAAGTCTATAGACCTATTACTTGCTTTTAAGACCCCCTCTAAAGTATTTGAGGCATTATGAGAGCCAAATATACATTCTTCAAATTTTAGTAACTCATTGCTTAATTTAATTGGCTCATCTTCAAAAACATCTAAAGCAACCGATTTGATTAATGAACTCTTCAAACCTTTTATTAAATCTTTTTCATTTATTAATTGTCCTCTCGAAATATTAATCACTCTTAAGCCTTTTTTTATTTCTTTGAAAATCTTCGAATTAAAAATATTATACGTTGTTGAATTAAGCGCACATGAAAGAATTAAAAAGTCACACTCATCAAGTTTTTTTGGCCATTCATTTATATCATCAACACTTTCCTGCCTTGTAAAATTTGGATCCCATCCTACTGTTTGCAAACCTAAAACTTTTGATCTTTTTGCTATATTCTTTCCAATATCTCCTAATCCAAGGATGCCAACTGTTTTTCCCTTTAGTGAAGATCCGGTAGGCTTAACCCAATTACCCTTTCTTATCTCTCGATCGATTAGAAAGGTATTTCTAGATAAAGCAATCATGTAACCAATGGCAATATCTGCTACTTCATCGCCGAAAATATCAGGGGTATTTGAAAATTTTATTTCTAACCTTTTACAAGCATCAACATCTATATTGTCTACTCCTATTCCCCACTTAACTAAGGCTCTTAATTTGCCCTTCTTGCCAGATTTCAGAACCTTATCTGTTGCTGGGTCATCTCCCACAATCCACCCATCATATTTTGATATAATTTCCACTAATTTTTCTTCTGGCAAAGTCTGAGTCATATCAGGGATGGTTATTTGATATCTTAATTTTTTAAATCTTTCTTCAAAAAGATTCATATTTTTGATCATAGGAGGACAAGTTATGAGAATGTTAGACATAAAACTAATATTATCTAAGAGCCTCAACAAATTGTTCTGCTATGCCCCAATCTTCCGGTGTATCAATATCAATAGACTCAATCTTAGGTGTTTCAAACATATAGGGATTATCTCCAATTCGGTTGCATCTTCTAAGGAAACTTTCCTTAGTAAATAAATAAAAATTTGAATTTTCTTTATATAATGGTTCTAAATCTTGAGTTCTCTCTAATTTTTTTGGATCATGGTTTATGGGAGATGATGTTTTATCGTAAAACCTGTCCTGCATTTTTTCTACACTAAACATAGAATCAAATTTCTTTTCTTTTTGAAAATCAATAAAAAACTTAATTGCCTTTTCGATTGTAGATTTACTTAGAAAAGGATTAGTTGTGTGAGTCATAAAAAAAATGTCGGCATGGATATTATTGATATCGTCTTCTATTATTTTATTCATAGAGACATAATCTCCTTGAATCTCTATTTTTCTATCTCTTATAAGTATTTTTTTATTTTCCTTGAATCCTTTTTCTTTCAAAAGTTTTCTAGCGTCTGTATTTATAACAATTTTATTTATTTGATCGATCTCTAACAGCTTATCTAACATCCATTTATAAAGTGGTTTAGAGCCTAAAATCTTAAAGTTTTTTCCTACCACTCTTTCACTATTAGCCTTAAAAGGAAGTAAAGCTACAATTATCATTTCTTAAATTTTGTTTGATGGGTAGAAAAATTTTTCTTTTTTTTCTCTTGATAGCTCCCTCAGTGATCTGTTTCCTACATAGGTTCCGTAATATTGAGAAAAACGATATTTAAAAATACTTATGACTTCTTTAAAAATAATCTTTTCAATTATTGCAGTTTTTATGTCATAAATAATTGAACTTATAATATATCTTACCATGTCGGATAAGGTCACATGTATTTCAGGCATTATAAATTTTAAAGCAATTGCTTCTCTTTCGAATCTTCTTCTGATTTGAGTATAAGATTCATTATGAATATGAAAAACTGAAGCCTCTGAAACATAGAATATTTTGCCACCTTCTTCTGTAAATCTTTTGGCTAACTCCATATCTTCTAATCCAGTTAAGTTTTCATCAAATTTAAAATTACTCCATACTTCTTTTTTTAAGGCTGAGTTAGCATTATTACAAAAATAACCTTTCTGCGACTCTTCGGATTTTTCAGGATAATACTTTCTAAAGATTTGTTTTTCTGAAAATTTGGTTTGTTCGACCCCTAGTTGACCGCCGTATGTATAACCTGCAATTCCCTCTCTTATGGGGCTAATCAAATTGATAATCCAATTTTCATCTCTTGGAATACAATGACCAGAAACATAAATAAGTATCTCTCCTTGTGCGACAGATGAACCAATGTTTAGAGATCTTCCAAAAGTAAAATCATTTTTTTGTATATGTGTAATTTTAGTATTAAATGATTTTGCGATATTTATCGTGTCATCCTCAGAGCCAGAGTCGACAACTACAACTTCTACTGAAAAGTTATCTTTTCTCTGTTTCGTGATTTGTTTTAATAAGTCACCCAAAAATCTTTCTTCATTAAGAGTTCTTATTACAATTGAAACTAACATAAATTTAAAAAGTCTAAATCAAAAGAGAAAGTATTTCCTGATTGAGGATAAAGCTCAACTTGTTTTTTTGTAAGTCCTTCTAGCGCACTAGTTATCCAAATCTCTCTAGTGAAAGAATCAATTTTACAATTTGTAGGCCTTAACGAAGGGAGATCAAGGCAATTAATCAATTTTCCGTCTATTGTAAATATTCCTATAGATGCGGCATCCCAAAACGCTAAAAAAACTTTTTTTTCAAAAAAACAGCCTCCGTCGGGAATCATTAAAGAATTAAAATCTTTCCAAATTGTCTTATTCTTTAAAGATCCGTTTTTATCTAATTCAAAAAGCCAAACAATTCCTTTTAATGAATCACTTATTAAAATTTTTCTCTTGGAAATTTGTATGAATGAATTTGGGACGTGAATCTCATTATCCAAAAGTGATATTTCATTTTTTTTTACAATATAAATGTACCCAGGTATTTTTTCTGCGTTCTTTCTATGCATAAAGCCTAAAAGTATTTTTTCATCACAAAAACCTCCATCGTTACTTCGATAATCTTTAAAAGAATGAAAATTCGAGAAGTTTTTAATAATTTTTTCTTTTCTTGAACTTATGTTGTATTCAACTAACCCTTTCTCTGTTCCCAATAAAAAAATATTATTCTTCCTCTTTAAAATGACTGAAGGTTTAATTTTAGTTTTATATTTTTCTAAGAAATTATTTCTTTTGAGAAATAAATTATTTTTCTCTATATCTATCCAACACTTTACTTCTTTATCTAGGAAAAGTCCTTCTCCCAAAATACAAGCCGATTTTTCAATGGAATTTAATTTTAAATTAATTTTATTTGACTTAGAGACCATGCCTTAAGTTTGATCCAAAGAAATTAACCTTCTGACCTTTTAATTAAATAATATGATGAGAAAAAGTAACTTAGGCTTAATAAAAATCCAAATATGAAACTCATTAGCGCAATGAAATATCTATTAGGGGAATATTTCTTTTCGGGAACGAAAGGAGATGAAAGGATTTCGAACAAATATTCTTTAGAAGCGTTCGCTATCATTATTGTTTCCATTTGACCTTCTATCAAATTAGACATTGCATTTTTGATATTTAAAAATTTATTACTTGTCATTTCTCTTTGTAAAAATTCAACTGAGATTTCTGCCTCCTCAATATCTTTTTGTCTAACTAATTCGTTAATCTGAAAAATTAATTCTTCAAGAATTATCTTTGCGGCTTTTGGAGAAAAATGTTTATAAGAAACTTTTAAAAATCCTGAATTTAAGTCTTTTTCTATATCCAGGTTTTTCATAAAGTTTTCATGTGTTTTTTGCAGAGAAGGTCTCCCCCCGATCGAAAATTGATCCTTACTCACCCATCGGTTTGACTTACTGTCATAAATTCCTTCATCAATGAGATAAGTGTCATTTTTTTTATCCCAGCCCTTAACCGCTGAAATTAAAAAAAAGATATTTTTAGAAGAAGAAAATTTCTCAAAAAAATCCAAAGAACTCATAATTTCTATTCCCATTTCAATCTTATCTATTTCTCCACCTGTAGGAATATTTAATCCAGCTAAACTTGCAACTCCAGAGAATTTATTTAAATTATTTCCTAAATTATTGTGCTCAGATGAAGCAAGAACAGCCTCGCTTTTGTAGACATCAGAAAAAGAAAAAGAAATCAAAAAAATCAAACTGCTGAATAAGAAGGAGAATAGCAGAATCTTATATTTTTCTTTCCAAAAAACTGTAGCAACTTCTCCAAGATGAATTTCTTCGTCTTTTGCCGAATCTTTACTATCTATTTTCATTAATAAAATTTACTTGGTACCCAGGGCCGGACTTGAACCGGCACGATATTACTATCGAGGGATTTTAAGTCCCTTGTGTCTACCAATTCCACCACCTGGGCTAAATTAATGTCTCCATTATATGTTTTTTTAAATCTTTGTCTTTTAGTCCCATAGCTATATTAGCACCAACAAATCCTTTCATAGAACCACAATCAAAAATTTTAGATTCTGAAAGAGTGGCCTGAAACGAATCTGAATTTTGCAAGATCATTTTTCTCAGTGCATCCGTTAATTGTATTTCATTGTCTGCCCCTGGCTTTGTTTTTTTTAAAAATTTAAAAATAATATTTGGTAATATGTATCTTCCTACAACCCTCTTGTCGGAGGGTGCATCTCTATATAACGGTTTTTCAATTATATCCAATATATTTTC
>CENJ01174033.1_pt1 | contig 21422 bp, 14 predicted proteins | sample 356161 | NCBI WGS metagenome assembly CENJ01 (sample SAMEA2619531, study PRJEB7988) | marine metagenome | biome: marine biome (ENVO:00000447); feature: surface water layer (ENVO:00002042); material: "saline water (ENVO:00002010), including plankton (ENVO:xxxxxxxx)" | depth 5 m
TTACATACATGAAAATATTAGTGTTTGGTGTAGGAGGAGTTGGTGGTTTTATTGGAGCTCAAATATTAAATACAGATTTTGATATTTCATTTGTCGCAAGAGGAAAAAGATATATTTCATTAAAAGAAAATGGATTAAATCTTCAAAGTGATCTGGGAAATAAGTCACTTCAGGGAATAAAAGTTTATAACACAATACCTAAAAAGAAATTTGATGTGGTAATAAGTACAGTGAAACTTTATGACTTTGATAAATTTATTTTTCAATTAAAAAATACAATATCAACAAACGATACGGTCCTTCTTCCTTTTCAAAATGGAACTTACTCAGAGCAAAAGATTACAGAAGAATTCGGAAAAAAACACACATTCGGAGCTGTAGCTCAGATTTCTTCTTATATTGGAGAAAATCAAAAAGTTATTCATAAAGGAAAGTTAGCATCATTTTTTGTTGGACACATTGAAAGTAAGAAAAACGATAAGTTGTTTTATTTTTGTGAGAAGTCAAAAAAAGCTGGACTTGATATTCGACTAAAAAATAATATCAAAGAAAAAATATGGGAAAAATTTATTTTCCTATCAGCCTATAGTGGAATAACAACACTCACTCAAAAAACCATAGGTGAGATTTTTGAGGATCCAAAATTAAAAGAGGATTTTATAAGAGCTATGAATGAAACTTTGGAATTATCAAAATTCTTCTCAGTTAAGTTTGATTCAGATCCAATTGCATTTTGGATTGAAAAAATTAAAAAAATGCCCTTCGACATGACTTCATCAATGTATATAGATTATATTAAAGGTAAAAGATTAGAACTTGATTGGTTATCTGGTTTTGTAGTTAGATATTCAAAAAAATATGGCATTTCCAGTAATATCCACTCCAAAATATTAAATGAAATCAAAATTTAGATAATTTTATTTTTTGTTAAAAAGTTTTCTGCTTCAAGTGCACTCATACATCCCATTCCAGCTGCAGTAACAGCTTGTCTGAATATTCTATCTGTTACATCACCGGCAGCAAAGACACCATCAATACTAGTTTTTGTTGAATCTGCCTTTGTAATAATATAACCATCAGAATCCATTTCTAACTCTTTTTTAAAGATGTCAGTTGTTGGGCTATGACCAATTGCAACGAAGAAACCATCAATTTTAATTTCTTTAACTTCACTGTTTTTCTTATTTTCAACCAATAAGGATGTGAGAATTTTCTTATCTATATCTCCTTGTATTTTTTTTACATTAGAATCCCAGAGAAATTCAATGTTATCTTTTTCAAAAAGTCTTTTTTGAAGAATTTTTTCGGCTCGCAAATTATCTCTTCTGTGTATTAAGATAACCTTGCTACAAAGATTTGATAAGAATAAAGCTTCTTCGACAGCAGTATTTCCTCCACCAGCAACAGCCACAATCTTATTTTTAAAAAAAAAACCATCACAAGTCGCACATGCAGATACACCAAACCCCCTGTATTTTTCCTCACCATCAACGCCTAGCCATTTAGCCTTCGCACCCGTAGCTATGACCACTGTATGCGATTCAAATTCACTTTTTTCTGTGAGGATCTTATGTGTTTTAGCTTGAAAATCTACACTTTTAACGTAATCATTTAAAATTCTGGTTCCATATGTTTCAGCTTGTTTTTTCATCTGTTCCATCAACCACGGCCCTTGAATAGGATTTTCGAAACCTGGAAAGTTTTCTACCTCTGTTGTAATTGTTAATTGTCCTCCTGGTTCTAAACCTGATATTAATAATGGAGCGAGACCTGCTCTAGCAGCATATATTGCTGCTGTATAGCCTGCAGGCCCAGAGCCAATAATTAATATTTTTTCCTTATTAGGCATTTATATAAAATTTATTGAATTGATTTGGTATTCCTTTAAACCGTTTGGTGTATGAACTTCAAAAACATCATTAACTTTTTTATTTATCATAGCTTTACAAAGTGGAGCTGAAACTGAAATAAGATTTTTTTCAATGTCAGCTTCGTCTGTTCCAACAATTTTATAAGTTTTTTTAGAATTTGAGGTTAAATCAGTTACAACAACGGTCGCTCCAAAAGTTACTTTAGAGTCATCTAACTTCTTAGGGTCTATGACTTCAGCTCTAGTTATTTTGTTTTCTAGCTCAACAATTCTTCCTTCTATAAAACTCTGTTTTTCTCTGGCGGCGTGATATTCAGCATTTTCAGATAAATCACCGTGATCACGAGCCTCTGCAATTGCCTTAATAATTTCAGGTCTTTCTACATTTTTGAGATTTTCCAATTCTTTTCTCAGCATTTTAAGACCTTCAGCCGTCATGGGAAACTTTTCATTCATAATATAATATTATATTCAAATACAAAAAATTCTAGAGATTATACAAATCTTGAATTGATTTAACATTCAATTCACTTTCCTTTATAATATTTAATCCAGAAATCGCGATTTTAGCTGCTGAAATAGTTGTAAAATACGGGATTTTTTTACTAAGGGCTGTTCTCCTTATTGACAAACTGTCTGCAATAGACTTTGAGCCACTTGTCGTATTAATAATTAAATTAATCTTATTTTTCTCTATTAAATCAACAATATGTGGACTACCTTCATTAACTTTATTTGTTAATATTACATTTACTGAAAATCTTTTTAGAAATTTTACGGTTCCTTTTGTTGCAAATATTTTAAAGTTTAACTTTTCCAGTATATGACATAGCATAATAATGTTTTCTTTGTCTTCATCTCTGACAGATACGAAAACAGATCCTTTGAGCGGAAGTTTATTACCAGCAGCCATCTGTGATTTTAAGAAAGCCATTGGGAAGTTTTTGTCAACCCCCATCACCTCTCCTGTTGACTTCATTTCAGGGCCTAAGATAACATCTTCCCCGGGAAATCTGTCAAATGGAAACACAGATTCCTTAACAGTAACATATTTTTCTAAATTTTTAGAAAGATCAAAATCCTTAAGTTTTTTTCCAAGAATAACTTTTGTTGCTATTTTTGCTAGTGGGATACCTTTTGACTTGCTTATAAATGGTACTGTTCTACTGGCTCTTGGGTTCACCTCAATTACAAATAATTTTCCGTCTTTAATAGCAAATTGTATATTAATAAAACCAATTATTTTAAGTTTTTTTGATATAAGTATAGTACATTTTTTTATTTTACTAATCATACCATCTGATAAAGTTTGAGGAGGAAGAGCACATGCTGAATCACCTGAGTGAACTCCAGCTTCTTCAATATGTTCCAATATTCCTGAAATAAATACATCTTTTCCATCTGAAATTGCATCTACATCAATTTCCTTTGCTCCAATAAGAAATTCATCAATTAAAATTGACTTATTATTTAGAATAAAATTACTACGAAAATATTTTTCTAGTTCATTGTAATTTTCAATAATTTTCATTGCTCTTCCACCAAGTACATAAGAAGGTCTAATTACAATTGGAAATTGAATGGTTTTGACTGCTCTTTTTGCTTCATTGAAATTGAAAACAATCGTACTTTTTGGTTGTTGAATTCTTAAACTATCTATTAATCTTGAGAATCTGTCTCTATCTTCACACAAATCAATGGATTTAAAAGATGTGCCAAGAATCTTTATACCTGATTTAGAGAGATATTCAGATAATTTTAGTGGTGTTTGTCCTCCTAATTGGACTATTACTCCTAAAAGGTTTCCTTTGATATTTTCAGCTTTACATATTTCAAGAACTGACTCACTGTCCAGAGGCTCAAAGTACAATCTGTCAGAGATATCGTAGTCAGTTGAAACAGTCTCAGGGTTGCAATTTATCATTATTGATTCAATGCCTAGCTCTTTTATTGCAAAAGATGAGTGAACACAACAGTAATCAAATTCAATTCCTTGACCAATTCGATTTGGTCCACCTCCTAATATAATCACTTTTTTTTTATTAGTTACTCTTGTCTCATCTTCATGTATTTGATTTTGTTCTGCACAACTCCATGAGGAATACATATATGGAGTTTTTGATTCAAATTCACCCGAACAGGTATCAATATTTTTAAATGCTGGATTTAAATTTTGATTTTTTCTAATTCTATCAATTTGAGTTTTTGATGAATTAGATAATTGCAGTATTTTTTCATCTGAAAAACCTTGTTCTTTTGAAGAAAGATAAGTTTCAGGTGAAATTTTTTTTCTTCTCAATAAATTTTCAGTTAGAATAATTTCGGATATTTCTCTAATAAACCAAGGGTCATAGTTTGATGCTTCAGCAATTTTTGAGAGTTTAATTTTTTTTCGAATACATTCTGCTAAAACAAGAAATTTATTTGGCCTATTTTCTTTTAGTAAATTAATTAATTGTTTTGTATTCTTTTTTTGTAGTAATTTATTTGAATCTAACCCTATCAAACCAATTTCTAGACTTCTTAGGGCTTTCTGAAATGACTCCTTAAAATTTCTTCCAATAGCCATACATTCTCCAATAGATTTCATAGCGGTTCCAAGTTTTTCATCAGTGACGCTAAATTTTTCGAAAGTAAATCTAGGAATTTTGGTTACAATATAATCAATAGTGGGTTCAAAAGAAGCAGGCGTTGTTTTAGTGATATCATTTTTTAATTCATCCAGAGAATAACCAACAGCTAACTTTGCTGCAATTCTTGCAATTGGAAAGCCTGTTGCCTTTGAGGCGAGGGCAGAAGATCTTGAGACTCTCGGATTCATCTCAATTACAACATTTCTTCCCGTTTTAGGATTAATTGCAAATTGTACGTTAGCTCCCCCTGTTTCAACTCCAATTTCTCGAATGACTTTGATAGAATCATTTCTCATTTTCTGAAATTCTTTATCAGTTAAGGTTAACGCTGGAGAAACTGTTATTGAGTCTCCTGTATGGATTCCCATTGGGTCAACGTTTTCAATTGAGCAAACAATTATACAATTGTCTTTGTTATCCCTAATTACTTCCATTTCATATTCTTTCCAGCCAATTAGTGATTCTTCAACTAACACCTCATTTATTGGGGATAAACTCAACCCTTTTTCTATTATCTTAAGGTATTCCTTTTTGTTGTTTGCAGTTCCTCCCCCTGAACCACCAAGTGTAAATGAAGGTCTAATAATAATAGGGAAGGACAATTTTTTTAAAATTTTCATCCCATTATTTATATTATTTATCACAAATCCTTTAGGGGTATCCAAACCAATTTTTTTCATTGATTTTTTAAATAATTCTCTATCTTCTGCCTTTTGGATTACTCTTTTTGAAGCTCCGATCAGACTGACGTTATATTTCTTTAGAATATTTTTATTCTCAAGTTCAATTGATAGGTTTAGAGCAGTTTGACCACCCATTGTTGAAAGAAGTGCATCAGGTTTTTCTTTTTTAATTATTTTTTCAATAATTGATATATTTAAGGGCTCTATATATGTGCTGTCAGCCAGATCAGGGTCTGTCATAATGGTAGCAGGATTTGAATTAACTAAAACTATATTAAATCCCTCCTCTTTGAGTGCTTTGCATGCCTGAGCTCCTGAATAGTCAAATTCACATGCTTGACCAATAACTATAGGACCTGCACCAATTATAAGAATTTTTTTGATATCTTTTCTTTTAGGCATTATTCATTAAATTAAAAAATTGATCAAATAGATATCTGCTATCTTGAGGGCCTGGTGATGATTCTGGATGATATTGAACTGAGAAGAAGGGTTTATTTCTAACTTCTATACCTGCGATAGTCTTATCGAATAGAGATGAATGTGTGACTTTAAGTGTTTTTGGAAATTTCTTTTTTGATACAACAAAACCATGATTTTGAACGGTTATCTCAACTTTTTTTGTTTTTTCATTTTTTATAGGATGATTTGCTCCTCTATGTCCGTGATGCATTTTTTCTGTTTGTGCATTAAATATTAATGATAGGATCTGATGACCTAAACAAATGCCGAAAACTGGTTTAGAAAAAGTTTTAATTAAATTAAAATTTTTTTGATATTTTCTAAATGTAGCCTTTGGATCGCCAGGCCCGTTCGACAGGAAAATACCTTCAGGTTTCATGGAAAGTATTTCCTTAATTGGATAACTAATTGGAAAGACAATAACATCATACTTAAAAGAGCTGAGAATGTTTAATATATTGTTTTTTATTCCAAAATCTATAACAGCAATAAATTTTCTCTTTTGCCCTTTCCCTTTAAAATCATGTTTTTGTTTCTTTTTCCATACATAAACGTTTTGGGTTGTCACCTTGGAGGCCAGATCAGTGCCATTCATTTCAGGAAAACTGTTAAGCAATAATTTTAATTTTTTTAGTGAGTCAAAAACACCTTTTTTAGGATAATGAATCAATGCTTTTGAAACACCTGAACGTCTTATTTGCTTAGTTAAGACCCTTGTATCTAAACCTGTAATACACCCAATCTTTTTACTTTTTAACCAGGAATTTAGATTTATTTTTGATCTGTAGTTTGAAGCCTCACTTAAATCATTGTTAATAATGCAGCCTGATGCATATATTTTATCACTTTCATAATCTTCAAAATTTGTTCCAACTATTCCAACGTGGGGAAATGTGAAGTTAATTATTTGATTATAATACGAAGGATCAGTCAAAATTTCTTGATAACCTGTTATTGAGGTGTTGAAGCAAATTTCTCCAATATAATTGCCAAAGAGTCCTGCCCCTTTTCCTAAAGTATAATTTCCATTATCAAATAGTAATAAACAATTTTTTCCATTTCTTTTGACACTATTTTTCATTTGTTCAATAATATACTTTGATATTACTAAATTCCAACAATTAGATAGTAAATATTATATTTTAACGTTTTTTTATAAGTGAGTTCCATCAAATGACATCTTTAAGAGACAAAATTAAATTGAGTCTTGATACAAATTTAAAAAATAGAGAAGAAATAGCTACCTCAACGGTAAGGTTGATCCTGGCTGCAATAAAAGATCATGATATTCAACTCAGAACAAAAAAACAGGGGGAAGTTATCTCGGATGAAGACATTTTAAATTTACTTTTAAACATGATCAAACAAAGAAAAGAGAGTGTGAAGATTTATTCAAAGGCTGGTAGAGAGGATTTAAAGAAACGAGAAGAAAAAGAAATTGAAATTATCAACTCCTTTTTACCGCATCAAATCAACTCAGACGAACTTAATGATATTTTAGTCGAATCTATAAAAGAATTAGATTGTAAATCAATAAAGGATTTGGGAAAATTAATTAGTTTTCTGAAAAACAAGTATCCTGGTCAATTAGATATGCAAGAGGTGGCAGAAAAGGCAAAAAAAAATCTTCAATGATTGATCAAAAATCTTCAATTAATAACTTTCTTAATGAAGTAAACATGAAAGTAAGGTTATCTGATTTTATTGGTCAGTATGTTGATTTAGTTGAAAAGGGTAATTCTTTTGTTGGAAGATGTCCTTTCCATAACGAAAAAACTCCTTCATTTAATGTAAATAATGAAAAGTCATTATTCTATTGCTTTGGCTGTAAAGCAGGTGGAAATATTTTAAACTTTACAACAAAATACAAGAACTTTACTTTTCTTGAAGCAGTTGATTATGTCTCAAAGTATGCTGGGATTTCTTTTATTGTTGACAAAAAAACAAGAAAAGTTACCACGCACGAGAAAATAATTCTGGAGATTTTAAAAAAAGCTAATAATTTTTTTCAATCAAATCTCCAAGACTCATCTGAAGCTTTAAACTATTTAAGATCAAGAGGGTTAAAAAATGATGAAATTAAAACTTTTAATATCGGATTTTGTCCTGAAGAAAGATTATTAATCAATTATTTAAAAGAAAAGGGTTTTGAACCAGAGGACATAAAAAAAACAGACTTATTAATTAAAAATAAAAATAATGAATTTTTTGGAAGGTTCAGAAAAAGAATAACTTTTCCAATTTTTGATTTCTCGAATAATTTAGTTGGTTTCGGAGGACGAAGCTTGATTGAGTCAAAAATTAAATATATCAATTCACAGGAGAGTTTGGTTTTTAAAAAAAGTCAGATACTTTTTGGATTACAACAAAATTTAGAATTTATTAGAAAAGAAAAACAACTGTTTTTGGTAGAAGGCTACATGGATGTTATCAAGCTTTATTCGTATGGGATAAAAAATGCTGTTTCACCACTAGGTACTACCTTGTCCGAGATACAACTTAGAAAAATGTGGAATTATTCTGAAGTTCCATTCATTTGTTTTGATGGGGATGATGCTGGAATCAGTGCTTCAAAGAAAATTGCCGTGAAGATTTTGAAATTCTTAAAACCAGGAAAGTCGATAAAATTTATTACAATTCCTGAGAATGCTGACCCTGATTTGTTTTTGGAGAATAAAACTAAAATAGATTTTTTAAATTTAAGAAATCAATCAATTGATTTATCAAATTTAATTTGGGAAATTGTTAAAGAATCTATAAAAACTGACACGCCTGAGTTCTTGGCTATCATTGACGAAAAAATTAAGAATATTATAGATAAAATTGAAGATAGAAATGTATCATCCGAATATTTTAAATTTTTGAAAGCAAAAAAGGATAGTTACATTTGGAATATTAATAAAATACAATCAGGTAATTATAAATTGAAGAAAGTTGTCAATGTTATTGAGAATACCAATGAAAAACTTTTTATTTCTATGATCCTTCTTGATAAAAACTATCTAACAGAATTTCACGAGGAAATATTTGATATACGATTAGTTGAAGTAAATTTAAGAGAAGAATTGCAAAAAATACTAAAAACTTTTAATGAAAATCCTAACTCTACACTACTTAATATTGAAAAATTTAAGGAAACAAATTTCAAATTTTACCAAGAAATTTTAGATCTAAAAAGAACACATTTAGATTCTTTAGTCGGGGATGAAAAAAAAATATTTTTTAAACAAATCCTTAATAATTTAAGACTACCAGTTTTAATAAATGAGAGAGAACTTATACAAAAAGAAATAGTTGAAGAAAAAAACTCTTTAATTTCTGAAAATCTTTTAAAAAAATATACTAGAATTTCTGAAGAGATTAGGGTTATCCAAAATAAAGATATTGAATAATATTCATCGGAAGTTCATGTATTAGTAGTAGAAAGTATGGAAAATGTCCAAGATAGACCCTAAATCCAAAAAAGATTATTCAGAAGAACCTTTGATTGATCAATCAAGTGAAGGCTTAAAAAAGCTTATATTAAAAGGAAAAAAAAAAGGATTCCTTCAAAGAACAGAATGTGAAAAAGCATTAGAAAACGAAAAATTTGAGGATAAAGAGGAGTTTTATTCAAAAGTAGAAAGTCTGAATATTCAAATTTATGATGAAGAAAATGAGGAAAGTTCTTCAGAAGAGGCAGATTCTGAAGTAACGGTTTCACAAAAAGAAGAAGATACAGGAAGAACAGACGATCCAGTGAGGATGTATTTGAAAGAGATGGGGAATGTAGAACTTCTTTCAAGAGTTGGTGAGATTGAAATTGCAAAGAGAATAGAGGTGGGAAAGAAAAAAACAGCCGAAGCTTTCTCTAAAAGTTTTATTTCGATGATGTCCATTCAAAAATATTTTGAGGCATATATCGCTAACGAAAGACAGATAAGAGACTTTATAGACCTTGATTCAACATTTAGATCAGTAAATGGCGAACAAGAAGAATTTGAAGACATTTCAATTAAGGATGATCAAATATTTGAAGATAATAATGATGAGCAAAATAATTCAGAAGAAAAAAATGGAGAGGATCAAGAAGATTTTGAATCAGAAGAAAGTTCTGATGATAATAATGAGTTGTCTGATCTTTCTATTCTTGAAAAAGAAGAAAGTTTAAAGCCGCAGATTTTAAATAATTTAGAGAAATTTTCAAAACTATTTAAAAAGTTTAGAAAGTTAAAGGAAGAATATATAGATCTAAAAATACTAAATAAAAAGATTGATATTAAGTTAGAAAAAAAAATTAAATCAACTGAAAATTCTGTTTCTGAACAAGTTATGAATATATACATTAATCAAAATAGAATTGATGATGTTATTGAAACTCATAAAATGTACAATCTTCAAATTCTTGCTGGTGAGCAAAAGCTTAGAGAGATTGGGTTAAAACTCAAAATTTCAGCAGATGAATTTGAAAAAGAGTACAATAAAAATGGCCAGTACAAAAATTGGCTAAGAAACTTGTCTAAGAAGAACAACAAAAAATGGGAGTCATTTGCAAAAAAAGATCTGACAGTAGAAATAGTCACAAAATTTAGAGAAATAATGAAATCAACTATGATGACTATAAAAGAGATCAAAGAAGTATCCGCTCAAGCTAATGAGGGTGTACAAGAATCAGGTAGAGCGAAAAAAGAAATGATAGAGGCTAATTTACGTTTAGTTATTTCAATAGCAAAAAAATATACCAATAGAGGTTTACAATTCTTGGATTTAATTCAAGAAGGGAATATCGGACTCATGAAGGCGGTAGATAAGTTTGAATATAAAAGAGGTTATAAATTCTCTACCTATGCTACTTGGTGGATAAGACAAGCCATCACAAGATCAATTGCAGATCAAGCTAGAACAATAAGAATACCAGTTCACATGATAGAAACAATAAGTAAGCTTGTTCGCGTATCAAGACAAATTTTGAATGAAAATGGAATTGAGCCACAGCCAGAAGAATTGGCATCAAGGCTTGGTATGCCATTAGAGAAAGTTAGAAAAGTTCTAAAAATAGCTAAAGAGCCTATCAGTCTAGAAACTCCGGTAGGAGACGAAGATGATAGTCATTTAGGTGACTTTATTGAAGATAAAAATATTAAGCTTCCTCTTGATGCTGCCATTCAAAATAACTTGAGAGAGGCTACCACCGGAGTTTTGTCTACACTTACCCCTCGAGAAGAACGAGTTTTAAGAATGAGATTTGGTATAGGAATGAATACTGATCACACACTTGAAGAAGTTGGACAACAATTTTCTGTTACTAGGGAAAGAATAAGACAGATTGAGGCTAAGGGATTGAGAAAACTCAAGCATCCTAGTAGATCTAGAAAATTAAGAAGTTTTCTTGATAATTAAAATGTCAGGTAATAACATAAATTATACTATTATATAAATATTTTAGTCTCTTTGGAGGCCCGTAGTTCAGTTGGTTAGAACGCACCGCTCATAACGGTGTTGTCGGGGGTTCAAGTCCCTCCGGGCCTACCATTTGTTTTTAATTAAATTTATGAATTTTGAATAGATGAGTTAACCTGATATTTTTGCATCCATTGCTTCAATTAGACCAATTACTCCCCTAGGATTATTTTTAATTACTGACATAAATTCAGCTCTTTGAGTAACTAGCATACTTACGCCGTCTATATTGACATCTAAAATTTTAAAGTTTTCATTTTTGTCTAGATAAATTTTCCATATCAGCTTGAGTGTTGGCCCATCTTCATTAAGAACATTCATTTTTACATTATAATAATTGTTTTCTATGAGCGAATCTACTGCTTTAAATGTTCCTTCCCAACCTTTAAATTTCGGAGCATAAGTTGCCACTATATAGTTGTTAAAACTTTTAACGAATTGCTTTCTCATATCCATATCCAGCCTTTTCCAATATCTTCCTAGCACGAAGCGAGATATGTAATAATTATCGAATGAATTTAAATAAAGATCTCTAAAGTTCACGTATCTCTCATTTTCAGTTAAATTCAGGTTTGAAACTTTTTCTACAACCTGTTTTCCCAGGTTTTCCACAAAATATTTACTTTGCTCTATATTTTCATTTGAATAAGAATTGAATGGGATAAATAGTAAAATTAATAGAATAAGTCTTTTTGAGAACAACATACTTATCACTCAATCAAGTTTACTCTTGACTCACTAAATGCTGGGTAGTTGGATGAAGGAAGTATACCATTATAATATCTTGAACCCTTGGGCTTAAGATCTTCTTTATTATCTAACAGAGTGCTTTTACTTGTTGAAGAAGAAGTATCCATAGAAGTAACTATATTTAAATCATTACTATTTTCTAAATTCTCTTTCTCGTCTTTAACCACATCGAGATCTTCATAAACTTCACTTAGTGGTAGCTGGCTGAGGGTCAAATCTTTATTTTCAAGCTCTCCAGAAATATCTTTTCTTCTCTTTTGCCTATACAAACTTCTCATAGTTGCGTAAAAATCAAGAGAACCCTCCTTCATTTCATCGAGATAATCAAGATATTTTTCGCGGGTTGTGACTCCTCTCACAACTGGACCTGACAAACGAGCTTCTAGCCCAATATTACTCATCCTGTATGCAAAAGAAAGTGGGTTGGTAACAGTATCAACTCCGAGTCCAACAGCGTCTCTAATACTTGATGGTCCAAAAATTGGAAGCATAACATAAGGGCCATCCGGAACTCCCCAAACAGCTAATGTTTGACCAAAATCCTCATCAACTTCAGGAACATTCCCGAAAGCGCTAGTGCCTGCAACGTCAAACATTCCTCCTAAGCCGAATGTCATATTTATTAGAAATCGTCCGAGGATGTTTCCGATGCTTTGCTTGTTTAGTTGAAGTATTGCGTTTGCTAGGCTTATTGGGGTTTTAGCTGTTGTAGCTAAATTAGATAATGGTTTTCTTGGTATGTCTGGTATTTCTCTCCATCCCTTTGCAACGGGCTTAAAAAAATAATCATCTAGGTGATTGTTGAATTTAAAAATATTTCTATTAACTTTTTCAAATGGGTCATTTACGTCTTCTGCAGCAATACATGGTTTTGCACTTAAGATGATGGATACGCTAAATATGCATAAAAACAACATTTTGTTAAATTTTTTGATATAATTTACCATATATAGATCATTAAATAATATATATTAATTTAAATCATTTTATATTAAAAAAATAAACATAAAAACATAAAAATAATATTTTTGATAATTAATTTAATATTAACCACATTTTGAAGAAATTTCATGACTTACTCACAAATAAATGTATCATTTGAGTTTTTTCCTCCAAAAAATGAGGATTCAATTGCATCTCTATGGAATAATATAAAAAGACTAGAGCCTTTAAAACCTAGATTTATATCAGTAACCTATGGTGCAGGCGGTTCTACAAGAGAAAACACTCATTCGTTAGTGAAGGAAATTAAAGAAAAAACATCCTTGAATCCTGCGGCACACCTAACATGTATTGGAACATCAAAAAGTGAGATTGAAAGAATTGCAGATGAATATTGGTCCTCAGGTATAAAACATATTGTTGCACTAAGAGGTGATGAAAGAGAAAATGGTCATGGGAGTGTTAAAGATTTTAAATATGCAACAGATCTAATAAAAGTTCTCAAAGATAGATTCGATTTTGAAATTACGGTTTCAGCATACCCTGAGATGCATCCCGATTCAAAATCTATGGACCAAGAATATGATGTTTTAAAAAAGAAAATTGACTTGGGGGCATCAAAAGCTATTACTCAATTTTTTTTTGATATAGATTGTTATTTCGAATTTGTTGATGGAGCTCTAAAAAGAGGAATCAAAATTCCCATAATACCGGGAATTTTACCGGTTACAAATTGTAAAAGAACCTTTGAATTTGCTAAAAAAATGAATTGTAAGATGCCAAAATCTTTAATTGAAATGTTTGACGGACTAGATTCTGACCCGGAAACTAGAAAACTTGTAGCAACTACTGTGGTTCACGATCAGTGCAAAAAATTATTGGAGGGAAAAGTTAATGATTTTCATTTTTACACCCTTAATAGAGCCGATTTATCTTTTGCGATTTGTCATATTTTAGGTATAAGAAGCTGAGAAAGGTCTAAACAGTGATGAATAAAGAAAATAAATTAATTGAACTACTCCAAAAAAAAATTCTAATTTTAGATGGTGCAATGGGGACTATGATTCAAAGAGAAAACCTTAAAGAGAATGATTTTCGAGGAGATACATTTGCTAATACTGAAATCAACTTAATTGGAAACAATGATATACTTAATATTACTAAAAAAGAAGTTATTCATAAAATTCACATGCTGTACCTAGAATCTGGAGCTGACATTATAGAGACAAATACTTTTAATTCTACAATGATATCTCAAAAAGATTATAACTGTGAGGATTATTCATATGAATTAAATTATCAGGGTGGAATGATAGCCAGAGAAGCTGTTAATGATTATTTAACAAAGAATCCTGATGAACAAAAGTTTGTAGCTGGAGTTTTAGGACCAACAAATAGAACTTGTTCAATGTCTCCGGATGTAAATGACCCTGGATTTAGAAATGTTAGTTTTGATCTTCTTGTAAATGATTATGAGAATTCTGTTGAAGCTCTATTGAAGGCAAAAGTGGACATGATATTTGTTGAAACTATATTTGACACATTAAATTCAAAATCTGCCTTGATGGCGATCAAAAATGTAGAGAAAAAAAATAATATTAAAATCCCGGTAATGGTCTCTGCTACAATCACTGATTTGTCGGGAAGAACACTCTCAGGACAAACGGTTGAGGGATTTTACAATTCGATTGTTCATTGCGAACCATTAAGTGTAGGACTTAATTGCGCCTTAGGTCCTAAAGAACTGGAACCCTACTTGATAGAACTAAATAGAATATCAGAGGTTTTTATTAGTGTTCATCCAAATGCTGGTTTACCAAATGCATTTGGTGGGTATGATGAAACTCCTCAATCAATGGGAAAATATATAAAAGAATGGTGTGAAAATAACTATTTAAATATTGTAGGCGGTTGTTGTGGAACAACCCCAGATCATGTGAGATTTATGAAAAAAATAGTCAAAAATATAAAACCTAGACCAAGTTTAAAAAAAACTACTGATAATAAAATGAGACTATCTGGTCTTGAAGCCTTTAATTTTTAAATATGAAGCCAAATATAAACTTTATAAATATAGGAGAAAGAACCAATGTTACAGGTTCAGCTAAATTTAAAAAATTAATACTTAATGGCGACTTTCAAGAGGCCGTAAACGTTGCTAAAGAGCAAATTGATAATGGAGCGCAAATAATAGACATTAATATGGACGAAGGTCTTTTAGATTCAGAAAGTGCGATGGTTAAATTTCTAAATTTAATCTCTGTGGAACCTGATATTGCTAAAGTTCCTTTCATGGTTGACTCTTCGAAATGGTCAGTGATAGAAGCTGGACTAAAATGTATTCAAGGAAAACCAATAGTAAACTCAATCAGCTTGAAAGAAGGTGAGAAAATTTTTCTCGAGCAAGCTGAAAAAATTAAGAATTATGGAGCTGCAGTCGTGGTAATGGCTTTTGATGAGAGAGGGCAGGCGGATAGTACTGATAGAAAGTTTGAAATTTGTAAAAGAGCTTATGATTTACTACTAGAAAAATTAAATTTTCCAGCTCAGGATATTATTTTTGATCCAAATATATTTGCTGTGGCAACAGGAATTCAAGAACATAACGACTATGCTCTTAATTTTTTTGAAGCCACAAGAAAGATAAAAAAACACCTCCCATTTGCAAAAGTATCTGGAGGCTTGTCGAACGTTTCATTCAGCTTTAGGGGAAATAACCAGGTTAGAGAGGCAATGCATTCGTGCTTTTTATATCATGCTATAGATGCAGGGTTAGACATGGCCATCGTAAACGCTGGCCAAATTACAATATATGAACAGATTCCAAAAGATTTAAAGACTTCAATAGAAAATGTCCTCTTTAATAAAAAAGATGACGCTACTGACGATTTAATTGAAATTTCAAAAAGATACTCTGGTCAAGTCCAAAAGAAAAAAACAGATAAAAAATGGAGAACAAAGACCTTAGAAAAAAAAATTGAATATGCCTTGATTAATGGTATCAACGAATTCATTGTAAATGATACTGAAGAACTCAGAAAAAAATTTAACTCGCCTCTTGAAATAATTGAAGGACCATTAATGGATGGAATGAATGTGGTAGGAGATTTGTTCGGCGCTGGAAAGATGTTTTTACCACAGGTAGTAAAATCAGCACGAGTTATGAAGCAATCTGTAGCTTATTTACTACCTTTTATGGATAATGATAAAAAAGCAAAGGCATCATCAAAAGGTAAAATATTATTGGCTACTGTAAAAGGAGACGTTCATGATATTGGTAAAAACATCGTAGGTGTGGTTTTACAATGTAATAATTTTGAAATTATTGATCTTGGCGTTATGGTTCCAGCTAATAAGATAATTGATATCGCTATCAAAGAAAATGTTGACCTTATTGGACTTTCAGGTCTTATAACACCAAGTCTGGATGAAATGTGTTTTGTCGCAAGTGAGTTGCAAAGGAATAAAGTCAATAAACCGCTTCTCATTGGAGGTGCAACAACTAGTAAGATCCACACTGCTATAAAAATTGATCCGCTATATAACTTTGGAGTGTGTCATGTTAATGATGCTTCTAAAGCCGTTTCTGTTGCATCTGATATGATTTCAAAAAGCAAATGTAGACCTTTTGTTGAGTCTTTAAAGCAAGAATACGAAAATTTAAGAAAAAACTATTTTAAGAAAGACAAGGCAAACGATAACAATTTAGAGATCTGTAGAAAAAATAAATTGAAAGTAAGTTGGGAAAAATATGACCCTTTTAAACCTAAGTTAGATAAAATTAAAGTGCTTGAAGAGATTTCTATCAATAAAATTTTAGATTATGTTGATTGGAAACCATTTTTTGAAGCTTGGGAATTACATGGAAAGTTCCCTGATATACTCAAAGATCCATTAGTAGGTGATGCTGCAAAAGATTTATGGAATGATGCTAATAAAATGATTAAAAAAATTATTGAAAAGAAACTAACTCAACCGAAGGCTGTATTTGGTTTTTGGCCAGCTAACTCGGATGGAGACGATATTGTAATTTTTGAATCAGAAAAAAGAACAAAAATTTTAAACAAATTGTTTTTTTTAAGACAACAAATAAATAGAAAAAATTCTGATAGACCTAACATGTGCTTAGCGGATTTTATTGCACCGATTGGTGTTAAAAAAGATTATATCGGAGGTTTTTTGGTAACAGCAGGTTCTGGAATAGAAGATTTGTCCAGTGAATATGAAAATAAAAATGATGATTACAACTCTATTCTTGTTAAATCAATTGGTGACAGATTTGCAGAAGGGCTCGCCGAAATGCTTCATGCATCCGTTCGAAAAAAATATTGGGGTTATAACCCTAAAGAATCTTTGAAAAATTCTGATTTGATATCAGAGAAATATATTGGTATTAGACCTGCTCCTGGTTATCCAGCATGTCCTGATCATACTGAAAAAGAGACTTTATTTAGTCTCTTAAATGTTAAAGAAAATTTAAAGATTAAATTAACAGAAAGTTACGCGATGAGTCCAGCGAGTTCAGTTTCTGGATTGTATTTTTCAAATCCAATGTCGAGTTATTTTGGGGTTGGAAAAATTTATAAAGATCAAATTGAAGATTATGCCAAGAGAAAAGGATTAGGTGTAGATCTTATAGAAAAATGGTTGGGCCCTAATCTTGGGTATTCACCTAGTAAAGTAAATTAAATGCTAGACAAAGAACACAAAAAACTTCAGATACCAGAGCCAGACTTTTTAATTAATCTTAATAAACAACAAAAAGAAGCTGTATTAAATATTGAGGGACCTTTATTGGTACTGTCTGGAGCGGGAACAGGTAAAACTAAAGTTTTAACCTCTAGGTTAGCGAGCATTATATATAACAGAAAAGCAAAAATCTCAGAAATTTTTTGCGTTACTTTTACAAACAAAGCAGCAAATGAAATGAAAAAAAGAGTTGAACAAATTTTAAAACACCCTGTTGAGGGTATGTATATTGGAACATTTCATTCTATAGGATTACGCTTCTTAAGAAAACATTCGGAATTAATTGGATTAAAAAGTGATTTTACGATTTTAGATAAAGATGATCAACAAAGATTAATAAAGCAAGTCCTCAGTTTGATGGATTTAGATACTAAAATACATGTTCCAAAACAATACTTATATATGATTGACCAAGCAAAGAATGCAGGTCTATTGATCGATCAAATAGATAATCATGACTTTGAATTACAAACAAAAGGGATATTTGGTAAGGTATATGAGAAATACCAAAATAGACTATCAAATTATAATTCAGTGGATTTTGGTGACTTGATTTTGTTACCTATTAAACTTTTTTCTGAAAATCAAAAGATACTTAATTTTTACAGAGAAAAATTTAAATATATCCTTGTAGATGAGTATCAAGACACAAACGCAGCTCAATATATGTTACTACGATTGCTTACAAGCTCTGAAAATAATATTTGTTGTGTTGGTGATGAAGATCAATCCATTTATGGTTGGAGGGGAGCTCAATTGAAAAATATTCTCAATTTCGAAAAAGATTTCAAAGAATCACAAATTATTCGACTAGAACAAAATTACCGGTCAACTGGTAATATTTTAAAAACAGCTTCTTCTCTAATTTCTGAAAATAAAGAAAGAATTGGAAAAAATCTTTGGACAGCAGATATTGAGGGCGACCCTGTTGTGATTAATAATTTTGAAGATGATGATTTGGAAGCGATGTTTATAGCAAAAAAGATTCGAGATTTAGAAAAACAATCTTTTAGCCTTTCCCAAATAGCTATACTCACAAGAGCTAGCTTTCAATTTAAAGACATTGAAGATAGATTTCTAAAGGAAAATATAAAATATAAAGTTGTTGGTGGATTGAGATTTTATGAAAGAGCTGAAATTAAAGACGCCATTTCTTATTTAAAACTTTTAATTAATAAATCAGATAATTTGTCGCTAGAGAGAATTTTGAATGTTCCCAAAAGAGGACTAGGGAAAGCACTCATAAAAAAACTTTATGATATTTCAAATATAGAAAATTTGTCACTATTCGAATCTTTAAAAAAATTTTATGAAGAAGGAAAGTTAACAGTAAATCAGAAAACAAATGTTAAAAATTTTATACAAATAATTCAGAACCACACTTTAATGTTAAAGAAATATGATCACTTTGAAGTTTGTGGTTCTTTGCTAGACGACGTGGGTTATACTAAAATGCTACAAGCAGAAAAAACACCAGAGTCTGAGGGTAGATTAGAGAATTTAAAAAAATTAATTACAGATTTAAAAAATAGAAATTCAATTGAGGAATTTTTAGAAGAAGTTAGTTTGCTTATAGATAGCATTAATGACAATCAGACTTTAGATAAGGTGTCAATTATGACATTACATAGTGCAAAAGGTCTTGAATTTGATTTCGTTTTTTTGCCCGGTTGGGAAGAAGGTATTTTCCCAAATCAAAGAAACATTGATGAGTATGGAAATAAAGGACTCGAAGAGGAAAGAAGACTTGCTTATGTAGGAATAACAAGAGCTAGAAAAAAATTGAGTATCTCATACGTTAATTATAGAAAACAGTATAATTATAACTTATATCGTTCTATTCCCTCAAGATTTTTATCTGAACTACCTAAGAAAAATTGTAAACTGATTCAGGTAAGCGAAAAAAATATACATTCTAAAAATAAACTTCCCCAATACATTAACAAAGACTTTATAGTTGGAGATAAAGTAAGTCATAAGGATTTTGGTATTGGAATCATTCTAGGTGTTTCAGAAAATAAACTTCAAATAAGGTTTGAGAAATCAAATGAAATTGTAAAAATTTTTTCTGATTTTGTATCAAAAGTTTCATAAACAAATTGAAGAAAATTCAACTTGAAATAAATGAGATAAAAGCACAAAAGATTTTTCAAATACTAGACAGCTTTAAAAATTTATCAATTTTTCCAAAAAAGTCAGGATATTTGATTGAATTATTTATTAAAGATACCGAGTTTGATAAAGAACTAAAAGATCAAATAAATAAATATTTTAAATCATTCGTTGTATTTAATATTAAAAAAAAAGATTGGATTCATCAGAATAAAATAGATGATAAAGGTATTGAATCTAATCTATTCTTTATTTCTCAAGGACTAAAAAATAAAAAAGGAAATAAGAAGTTTAATCTCAAAATACCTGCAAATTTAGCTTTTGGAACAGGAAATCATGAATCTACATTTTTAGCAATTAAAGCCATTGAATATCTTACGAAATCTAAGAAATTCAACAGTGCACTGGACTTAGGATGTGGATCAGGGATACTTTCTTTTATACTAAAGAAAATATTAATGACAAGAATAATTTCTACTGATATTGACGAAGAGGTAAAGAAATGTTTTTTTGATAATCTGAAAAGCAATAATTTAAATAATATTCATTTCATAAAAGCAGATGGGTTTAGGAATAAAGAATTATTTAAAAAAAAATTTGATTTAATTGTTTCTAACATGTTGTGTAATTTTCAAAAAAAATTAATAAAAGATTATTATTTAAGGTTAAAGAAAAATGGACAACTTTTAATATCTGGAATTTTAAACATTCAAGAAAATGAAATATTAATGATTTGCAGTAAATTTAATTTAATATTAAAGAAGAAATTTATTATTCAAAACTGGGTTTCGTTAGTTTTTATAAAAAAAGGAAATTAAAATGAATAAAAATTTAAATGAGTTGATAAAAATTCTAGAACAGAAAAAGAATGATTATTATTTAATTTCTACTTATGACGAATATTTATTTGAATATGTTTCAGAGAAAAATATGCGTCTCAAATGGTTGACAAACTTTTCTGGAACTAATGGGATTGCTTTAATTTCAAAAAAAAAAAAATATTTTTTTACTGATGGTAGATACCTACTTCAGGCAAAAAAAGAGTTATCAAAGCAATTTGAATTAATAGACATGACCGCTATAAATTTTCTAGCTTTTGTTAAAGCTAAAATTTATAAAAGTAAGATATTAGTAGACTTTAAGTTATTCAAAACTGATTTCATAAGAAAATTAAAAAAAATAGCTGATTCAAATCAAAACTCTATTTCACATGATTGCGCTAACATAATAGATAAAATATGGAAGAAAAGGCCAAAAGAATTAAAAAAAAATTTGTTTTTTGTAGATAAAAGTATTTCTGGAGAAACCTTAAATGATAAAAAAAGGAAACTATTTCACAATAATAAATACGATTATTTTATTATTACATCTTCTGACTCAATATGTTGGCTTTTAAATATAAGGGGTTATGACTTACCACACACACCTATTGTTTTTTCAAAATTAGTAGTCTCAAAAAAAATAATCAAATTATTTATTGATCCTGAAAAATTACCAAAAAAAGAAATTAAATTAAAAGGAGTCCAAATTTATAGTGAGAATGAATTTCAAAATGAAATTTATAAAATATCAAAAAAAGCAACTATTTTACTTGATAAATCTACTTCTTACTTCTATTACGATTTTTTATCTTCAAAGGGTTTCAAGTTTGATTTAGCAACAGAACCATGTGCAAATCTTAAGTGTCAAAAAAATACTGTAGAAATATTAAATGCAAAAAAAGCACACCAAAAAGACGGATTATCACTAGTCAAATTTTTTTATTGGCTTGAATCACAAAAT
>CENJ01064733.1_pt1 | contig 21404 bp, 12 predicted proteins | sample 356161 | NCBI WGS metagenome assembly CENJ01 (sample SAMEA2619531, study PRJEB7988) | marine metagenome | biome: marine biome (ENVO:00000447); feature: surface water layer (ENVO:00002042); material: "saline water (ENVO:00002010), including plankton (ENVO:xxxxxxxx)" | depth 5 m
TACTGTATTGCAGCTTAAAATGGAATGTACAGATTGATGAAAAGAGCCTACTTCAATATCAGGCTCAAACCGATTTTTTGAACAATCCCAAAACCACGAAGACCCATTCTGTTCTTGAAAACAATACGTTGCCTCAGGGTGACAACGTAAAATAGGGTAACCGATCTAACGGAACGCGTATCTGAATGGTTTTCCCGCCGGTGTATACCTGCCCATCATCCGCGGTCCAGTTCCCTTTCGGTAATATGACCTCGCGAGACCGCACTCCTTTTTCCACAACCGGCGCCACGATGATGTTATCTCCAAGGACGAACTGATCATTAATGGTTTCATATCCATCGTCTGGAAACGCAAGCGCCATCGGTTTAACGATAGGCTCGCCGGTTTGAGATGCTTCCCGCGCAAGCTGCAAGATGTAGTCGCCCATCTGAAGATGCAAGTGTGCCATCTGTAAGCATATCTGCTGATTTTCTTTGGAAAGAATGCGCCAAGGTGCCACCGAAAACTGCATCATGGGCATTAGCGCATGAATCTGTGCAGAGCGAACGATAAGCTCTTCATCAATCACGGCTCCGTTGAGAAAAGAACGATATTCCCCTCCACCAATCATATCGGGACAGGTGTAAGCATAGCCCATCACACTCTGCGACATTTGATCGGGAATCAGTTTAGCAAGATCCTCCCAACGGTGTCCTTTATCACGTAATCGCTGTGCCAGCGGCAAGCCTGCCATTTTCCAGGAGGCCCTATACTCATTCAAGGGATAGTTCAGACCGAACTCCGCAAAAAACTGTGTGTGGTCATTTGGCGTGATATCCTGCTGCCACGAGACTACGCCCTCGGTGTAGAACCGTGCGTCACCGGCATCAAACTTAAACCCGTCCACACCGTACTCTTCGACCAGATAATCTAGTTCCTCCTTAAACCATGCTTGTGCTTTCGGATTGCTTAAGTCGAGGCAGGCACTGGCTCCGTTCCACCAACGAATGACTGCCGCCTTATTTTTGGTGTTAGCCCAAAGAATATTCTGCGTTTTCTGCGGATCCAGAATCAAAAGACCCTCTTGTGCTAATTGCCGAAAATCGGCCGAGTCGGCTGAAACAAACGGACACATCCACATCATGACTTTAAAGCCCATGGCATGCAGCTTATCTATCATCCCTTTTGGGTCTTGGAAGCGTCGTGGTGAAAATTCCCAAGTGCCATAATCCTCCTGCCAGTTATCATCAATCATCAGAACGCCCGGCGGATAGCCCTGATCAATGATTGCTTGTGCATAGGCCAGGATGTCCTCTTCGTTTTGATCGTACATGAGCTCAATCCAAGTATTGTATTGCGGATGGGTGAAGAGCAGTTCATCTGGAATGTTTCCATCCGACGGAAAATAGGTTTTCGATACATACTCGAAGGCATCTCTGAGGTTGGCGCCCTCTTTACCCGCATCAATCTTACCTTCACGAGTGGTTACGGTGAGCGTTCCTTGATTAAAAACATATTTGATGGGTTGTTCACTCCAAATGTAGCGTCCTTTGCTGGAAAGCAGCAACGGTTGTGCTTGATTACCCTTGTTATCACCCCACAGATCATGCGTCGCTTTTGAGGTGGCATCGTAAGGCGTTTGATACCCTCGAGAACTAAGACCCGCCCACCAATATTCTCCGTCCAGTATGTTCCATTCCAGCTGATCTGCCGCTGCTGAAAAAAAGACCCCCAACAAAATGGCACCACACGTTTTAAACCCTTTATTCATCCTTAGCTCCTTTTCTACTTCAACGGACTTTTTTCATAATCCGAAGGATTCACCCAGCCCGTATCTTCAGGTGTAAATTCCCCCATCATAAATCGCTCATAAAAATTCCAGCCTTGCTCAACCGAATAGCCATACGTATCAAACACGGCACCCTTGCCGAGAACACGCGGATCGTGTTGCGCGCGCAACACACTTTCCAAGCGCTCTTTCATCTCTTGTTTCAGCGGAAGCATCGGCTCATCGGAAGCTAGGTTATGCATACAAAGGGAGTCCTGTTGTATATTGAACAGCTCCTCTTGTACCGTTCGTTTGCCAAACGATAGTTGCCAATAGGTCGCACCTTTTCCGGCACGGTACATCTCGAGGATTTCAGTCTTGGTCGCACCACCGTCGCAATCGAGATAACCCAGTTCCGGGTTCCCCGTTGGCCAGCGATCCAGTTCATAGTTGTACAAGTAAAGATGATCTTTCCCCACAATACCCCGAATAGGATAACCCGCATTATTTGGCCGACTGTAATCATGTCGCTCTTTTCCAATCACGATGAAGTCTCGCTCCGGATTCACCTGACCTTCTTTAGTTGAGTAAAAAATATCCGTCAAACTTTGCCCGGCCAACGAATGCATACCCGTATCCTGAAACGGGATGCCAGCGATCTCTAAAAAAGTCGGTACAAAATCAATAAAGCTGACCATATCATCTACCACACGTCCCGGATTTTTAATTCCTTTCGCCCATCGTACCGCGAGTGGCATATGATTTGAATATTCATACTCCTGCGCCTTACAACGAGGAAAAGGCATACCGTTATCGGACGTCATCAACACAAGGGTGTTTTCCAACAGGCCGCGCTTTTCCAACTGTTCAATCATAAGACCCAGATGCTTATCAGCGTGTTCGATCTCCAAGGCATAGTCCAACATATCGTTACGCACGACTTCTGTATCCGGCCAAAACGCGGGTACATGATCGATCATTTCAATCTGCTTGCCCGCGCGTACCGCACTCCCATACTCATACCGCCGATGCGGTTCCCGTGCACCAAACCAGAAAAACCACTCCTGATTTCCAGCCGCCTCAAGAAACGCTTCAAAATTAGCGGCGTAATTTTCAGCCGACATCCCTTTTGCCGGAGGTGCCAATCTATGTTCCGAATACGAGGCTCCAATCAACTCTCGTTTTTTTCCATCGATACTTCCGGGATCGCCCGGCCCCCACCCCTTGCCGGTTTTCCCGGTCAGATATCCATTTTCTTTCAGCACTTCCGGAAAGGTTTTAAATTTTGCAGGAAAATTAACCACGTGATTGGCAGCGGCTTCCAGTTGCCATGAGTTACGACCCGTTAGGATACTCGAGCGTGACGGGCCGCATTTGGCATTGGGCGTATATGCATTCTGAAAGAGAATCCCTTCGCTGGCTAGCCGGTCAAAGGCAGGCGTTTCTACCCACTCACAACCATATGCACTCATGTGCGCCCACGAGGCATCATCCATAATACAAAACAGTATATTAGGACGTCCTTCTCCTACTGCGATAGTACTCAACGCAACGATTGCACTGGTTAATTCTCGGCTCCATTTCATTCTAATTTCTCGGCGATTCGGGCTCACATTGCGTGGGAACCCATTTTTTTAGCCGCTCCTTGATCTGCTGATACTCTTGGTGATGAACCAAATTATTCCATTCCATGGGATCCTCTTGATGGTCATACAGCTCTTCGATGCCTTTACTCGCGAATGTAATATAGCTATAGCGTCCATCATAAATCCGATGCCCTTGATAGTTATAATCCGTTAACAGGGGCGTATTCCATTCCATAGCGGGGTTATGTAGCAGCGGTGCAAAACTCCGCCCATCATTTTCGGGATTTTCGGGCAGGCCACATAGCTCGACGAGCGTAGGATACATATCAATTAGGTTTACCAACCCATTGCACCGTTTATTTTCCTTCGTAATACCGGGCACCTTAACCATTAGCGGTACCCGACAGGACTCCTGCCACAGCTGTGTCTTGCCATATTTCTGTTTCTCCCCTAAATGCCAGCCATGATCACCCCACAGTATGACGATGGTATTATCCGCATATTGACTCTCATTCAGTCCATCTAGCAAAACGCCCACACAATCATCCAAGAACGTGATAGTAGCTAAATACGCCTGAACAGCCTCCTTGTGCCGTCCGGCTTTTTCTACCCGAAGCCATGTCTTGTGGGGCGGATGCGGCTTTCCATTGCGATTCAGAATATCTTCGAGGTCATCGGGAATAGTTTCCGGCATCACAATTTCATCCAACGGGTATATATCAAAATATTTTTGCGGCACATACCAAGGAAGGTGCGGTTTGGAAAAACCTACTGCCATAAAAAAGGGCTTGTCGAAATCGCGTGTGTTCAACTGCTCTACCGCCCACTGAGCTGTGAGATAGTCAATCAACTTGGTTTCATCATTTCCAACGGTGGGGCCCCAATCGAAGCCAATAGAATGGTACGAGTTGTCATCGGATAGCGTCGGAAGGCCGCTAACCGGACGCTCTTTACTGATGGGGCCCACTCCTCCTCTCGTTTTCACCCATTCATCAAAAGCCCATTGTCCCTGATCTCCCTTTCCTTGATTGCCTTCCTCGGGTAGCGGGTGTTTGTGAAAAATTTTTCCCGAGGAGAGAGAATGGTAGCCGTGCCGACTAAAATATTGAGGAAGTGTGAGTACATCTTTTGCCTTGGGAGCGTTTCTCAAATTATTTTTATTACCGTACACACCCGTCTTGTGTGGATATTTTCCGGTCAACAAAGACGAGCGGGAAGGACCACACACCGTAGAGGAACCGTGTGCATCAAACATCACCATTCCGCCCTCGGCATTGAAACGATCTAAATTCGGTGTCTGCACCTGTGGATGACCACCAAAGCAACCGACCCAGTCATTCAAATCATCAATCGCTATAAACAGCACATTCGGTCGATCCGCAACGCTTGTCAACACACCCACCACAAGCGTGAGAAAAATTAATCTCAGTTTCATTTCATCCACTCCAACACTACTTATATACTCTAACCTACTCATACGTTTACGATGTAAGAAGCTACATCTAAACAGATCAACTTACTTCATAACGCTCTCTCTTCTGATTTACCTACCACTTCTCATCTTACTGGACTGCTTCCAGCTCATCAATCATTCCGTCACTCCGCTGTCCGCGATCATCATCTCGGTTAGGCATCCTTTCAACATCGGTAGTGAATGCCCCCGCTTCACCAAACGAGCCGTTCATTCCACCCAGAGCCAATCGCTGGTCATGGGATTCTTCGGTTTTAATGATACGCAAAAAACTCAATAGAGCATCGTTGGAAGCAGAAACCGTTATGTCATAATCGTAGCCCATGGCCGGAGCGATAAGGTCTTCTATGACAAAGGTAGCCGTTTTCAGCTTACCATCCCGCTGCAACCGAATAGACTTTTGCTGGGGGCCTCTTGGCGTCTGATAATTGAGCGTTAATGTTCCCTCCGTTTGATCGAGATACGTAACTTTCACGGCGACCGATACAGGGTCACTTCCCATAAAACGATCGTCGATCGCAAACCCAATATGATGCCCTCTTTTTGCCATATGGTCGACCGTCTTGCTTGTCATCCACAGACCGACCGGATCGTTGCTGATCGGTTCAACCGGCACCGTCTCAAACCCCGGCGTGTCACGCTGGTATAACCATCGTTCAAAGTTTTTAAGTTCAGGATACTTCTTCAAATAGGAGGTATTGAGATAACACCAGATATCGGGGGTGTCTTCCACGTTCCGCCCGAGTTGCTGGGCCACCCACGGCAACAGTTCAGGGATGAGTGTATCTTTATTATGCACATACGTGCAGCGCATTTGCACCAGTCGAAGATTTGACATAAAGTAACGATAAGGAAAGCTGTCTAAGTTGGTACCAAAGCGATAGCCCCGCTGTTCCGTGGCCCAGGATTCTTCATACTCTTCATTCACCTCACCATTAAAAGCCCCACTCGCGATTACCGTTGCGCTCTCATCCACATACAGATAACCATCCGAATCAACCTGTTGCCCAATGTATGTATCCGGAATAGTGTAGAGATACTTTTCCACAAAGCCCCGCCGAACTCCAAAGCCTTTGCTAAAACCATATTCACTGGGTCCCCCCATAAAGATTTTATGCTCCACGCCTGCAGCGGCTGCAGCCCATGCATCGAGTCGTTCCCTCACATGGTGAGGTTCATTTGCCGGATCCATCTGAAGAGGGCCGATGCCTTCATCTCCCAATGATTTCGAGGCATAACCCACATACATCGCCTGAACTGTTTTCATCTGCGGAATACCCGACTGCCGAAGAGAATCAATTAGGGTTGTATAGTACCGGTGAAAGATAGGATCTGCTGGATCATACGCTTTCCAGCGCCCAGTCGATGAGGCTTTCAGCTCTACCATGCTGATTCCCTTATCCTCTAACCAGCGCGGCGCGTGTCCTTTGTTAACATCACCTCTATTGGAATGGGTATGGGCTAAGATGCGAATAATCATCTTCTGACCGTATACCTCACACTGTTTGATGCGATCCAATAACGGCTGCCAGTCGATCTGCCCTTCAACCGCTTCAAGCTCCCGCCAATAAACCCACTGCACAAAAGCGGGATTAACGGGATAACTCGGCTTGAGTTGCGGAACTGCACCCAGTCCAATCTCACGTTCCATTCCAACAATACCCTTTTCACTGGGTGTCACCGATGGTGGTAGCGACCAGTCCCACCCATCTATGATGTGATCTGTGTTGTTCCACATCTGAGGCACAATTTCCTCGGTAGGCACCTTGTTGTATTTCGGCCAATAGGAATAGTCAGAATAAACCTCGAGACTTCCTGAGAGAATGGCGAGTCCAACGCCTATTATTTTTGTTCTTCGCATGACAATTCTATGGGTTGCCTTTTGCAAACATAATAGTGTTCCGCACTTCTTTTCTCTGCCTATTCATAAGAAGCCTAAGCCTCTCCTCCTGAATAATATTTCCCATTTTTACCCACATGAAATTGACCCTCTAATACCCACTTAATCCACCTCAATCTGAATGAAACGATGCAATATATTTGTGGTACTGTAGTGATTTGAAACCATTGTATACTCACCACTACTAGACCCAATCGTGCGCGAATCCCACGTATTTGTTTGCCAGGTTTCACTCACTAAATTCGTCTTATCCATCAGACGATACGTGAGATCACTATCCAACTGATGAGCAGGATGAACGACCGTGAATACCCCCCCATCAGCCTGCACAAGAACCAATCCTGTATCTTGCGCATCGATTGGATTGCCATTGAATGCATATTCATCCCGATTAGAGACCCCATCTAGATCAAAATCTTGCTGCCCATCCGACAGATCAACTCCGCTCCAAAGATCGGTCCATACCTGATAATGCGAAGCATTTGAAACCGAGCTCACCTCCATCAAATCGATCGCAACCTTCGCGGTTCCTACCCGCGGAGGACTTTTTCCGCTTAACATATCTTCCCGAAGATACGCCTGCACAAAAGTGGTTTCACTAAACAGCGCATTCCAACCCACTGAACCCCAATTGCCAGAAACCGTTTCCGGCAAACTTTCAGCCCCCGAAAAAGTTACCGTCCATCCATTACTACGATCAACCGTCAGCGATACCGAAAACCCATCGGCCAGATCAGCTTGCATCACTTGTGTATCTTCCCATAACCAGTTGGATGTCGTCCCGTCAGATGCCACCAATGCCACTCGGCAATTAGCAACGCCATTTCCTACCATCAGTGAAATCCCCTTTGGAGCGGTGATAGTTTCTGGATTATAAACCGTCGGCTCGGGCGAATTATTAGGACGCAGATTGATTGTAAATGGACGGAGGTACCAGTGAGATGGAACCAGTTCATCCACCTCAACAGTCAGTTTAAATGAATCTACACTCTCTGCGTCGAAGGAACGTTGACTCACCATTGCAATCCACGGAAAATCGGTGGTTGCACCTGAGAGGTCTAAGACTCCGGTGTCGGCTGTTTCATATACCTGCAACCCATTATCCACCCCATTTGCCTTGAACACATCGAAGCCTCCCAACAGATCAACATCCGAAACGGCATCAATCGAACCATCACTAAATGAATCGACTAAAAAGACGGGGGGAACAGGATCTTTATATGAAATTTGAATGGATGGGTTGGTGGCACCCACCACATCTGCTGCCGTTACCGAAGCGAAGGCATGATCAGAAAAAATAATGGAAATTGGATCCCCTCCATCACGCTCTCCATGATCCAATGCTCGACCCCTGAGCATCACCAAAATCTCTGTGTCACTTTCCCGCGAATAAACCGGCGTTAGCCCCAACGGGACTTGCTCTACACGAACATGACCACCACTCACCACATCTTGCGTAAATAGATCATCCCACAAGGTCACTCGAACCGAACCAGCCACACGGCCATCGTTTTCGATGCTTTCATGAAGAGTATTAGTAGAATAAAGCAGTGAAGGTGGCCCTTGAAACACCATATCTGACACATGCGTATTATGATTAAAGTCATCTAATGTACTCACCCATTCACCTGCAACGGTGACCGTATCAAAGGTAAACGAACGCAATGGCGCTAATGCCGTACCCCACAAAGTATCCGGATCACCAATCGTCGAGCGTGCCGCAATATCAATATTTTCGAATAAGATACCACTTATTACGCCCGCACCCCGCGACTGCTCATAAGTAGGACTCTTTTGCCATGGTGCCGCAGATAAGATGCCAAACGCTGAACGCGTGGGTCGAGGATCGCTCACGCGGATGTTCCGGAATACAATATTGGAACCCCCATCCCCACTGCCCTCGCCCCGCAAGTTAAAGACACGCCCTCCTTTATTTTGATAAAAAATCGACCGATTGTAGATGACATCACAATCTTCGACCACAATCTCATTACCATGTGTATTCCCCACAGGGCTCAGAACAAACGATGAGCCATTGGCATCCGCCCACAGCACCACCCTTCGTATCCCGCGGCCATTCACATACAAGCAATCATCCTGAGTGCGGATAAAACAATCTTCAATGAGTGTGTTACCAAACGGGTTAATTCCATCGCCATTCGCTCTCCACGTAAAAATCTTCACCCAACGAACCTCGGTTGGACTCTCGGGCTGATAGCTATTAATAAGCATCAATGAATGCATCGGAGAATCCGTAATCGTGATTCCCTCCACCGATGTATTTCGTGCCCCCACAATATCAATCGGCTTATACTGCCAATCATCCTCATCGGGCGCAGGTGGAACAGCATCATTGGGATGCGGATATCGCTCTCCCGAAAGCGTTCCATGTCCATAAATTCGAATGCTATGCCCATCATTCCATATCTTCTGATTGTTAAAAGTGCCATGTACAATCGCATCCCCGGGAATGTAATAGTGTTTCTCAGCATGCACATTGAAAGATAGCCCAATATCATGCACCCCTGGCATAAAGTAGAGGACATCCCAAGATCCCTCTGAGGGTGGCGTATCACCGGGCTGAACCACCCATACATCAGAATCCGTTGGCAACGGTTTATCGGTCAAAAATGGATTAGCAAAGATTGTTAACGTATGAATAGGTGCCCCCCCATAAAACGCATTATCTCCCCATCCCGTCGGCTGAATGCGTCCGGTGTCCTGTTCATTCATCTGGCCATCAATATCTACTGCAAAAAGAGCTGGTTTCTCAAGCACGACATAGGCTTTCCCATTCGCCACTTCACAAGAGTTCACTCGATGCGCGGGATGCGCGGTTGCTGTTTCAATCGGCGATCCATCTACCTTGGTTATCTCAATTTCAACGGGTACGCCATCCAACATCTCAAAATTGATGTAACTATTGCTCCAATCCTCTAAATGCTCATAATAAGCACTGTTCTCACCACCCGCTTTACAACGCGTAATAAAAGCAAATGCATCTACCCAGGTCGAGGAACCTACGGTTCTCACCCTAAATTGGTAATGCTCCGAAGGCGCTAAGCCTGGAACTGCAGAATAGACATGAAGCCCTTCATTCTCCGCCTGCACAGCCGCAACCATGAGAACCGCAATACCCATCCAACCTGATATGAATTTTTTCATTTGAAACCTTCATACAAAGTGGCTGTATCCTGATGAGATACAGCCACCTAATATATATTCACCTAACAAGGAGCCTACTGCTGTTCAACTTCCAATTCAATGAATTGCACCGATTTACCACTCATATCATAATGATTCGTAACCGTCACATAATCACCACTCACGGCACTCTGATCCTGTGAAGTATACGCATTAGTCGACAGGGATCCATAAACCAAATCCGTCGTGTCCAACAAACGATACACCGCACTACTATCATTAGCTAACTTCGTGTAAACCACACTAAAGGTCGAGCTATCAGCTTCAAACGTCGTTTGCCCCGTATCCGATGCATTGGTCGGATTACTATTCAACGCATATTCACCAAAATTACTCAACTGATCACCATCATCATCATCCGATGCCCCTCCTGATAAATTATGTGCTGCTGAAAAAGCATCATATCCAGAAGGTACCGATGAGAGGTCAAACGACCAAACAACCGAATACTCTGGAATCAAGTACTCTTTCACATATAAAGCCGATGTATTCGCCTGGTTCGTGACCGCATAATCCCACGTATCTGAGAGCATATTTGTCAAGCCACCTGAAAACGTGAGATGACCCGCCTCTACCAATGATTGCACTGACGAAGCGCGATTAAATTTCCAATGCAAACGCCCGCCCGCTATATGAATTTTCGAATCATCCCTAAATTGCACATGCCCTTGAGAGGCACTAACAAACCAAGCTTCGGTGACTTTTAACACGCCGCCCTCGTATAGATTAATTTGGGCACTTCCCGTTTGATCGTCCCAGTCCATCCTAATACCGCTAGTTTGAACTTCTCCGCCATTGTAAATATTTAACGTTGCATTGCCTGCACCATTTCCAAGACGGAGAGGATTATAGGCCACCGTTTTATCCAATTGAACAACAAGCAGTGCATTACTCACATTTACCGTACCCTCGCCAGAACTATCTCCTATCTTGAAGAAACTATTATTTGAATAAACGCCACCGGTCATATTTACCGTGCCTGTTACCGTAGAGGCATTACCGCCAATCAATGACTCATTCTCAACCGTCAAAGAACCCTCATTAATTTCAACTATGCCATGTCGGTATTCCGTTGCGCTAGCGAATCGACCTGCATACAAATTACTCTCGACGTTAACCGAACCACCATCAACAGATAGCAGCCCTACCCCAGCACTTTTTGCATTCCCTAAAATCACATCAGTGGCAATCTCGAAGTTCCCTCCTGTGACAACCGAAACCTTCGCGGTATTATTATGCGCCACATCCAAGCTAAAGGCTTCGACAACTACATTATTAGGAACCGTCAATATATTACTATCTCCTCCTATAGATTTGTGTGTAACCGTATCAATCCGAGTTGGAACCGTAACCGAATCCCAATTGCTGGATGTGGTATAGAGTCCATCATCACTGGTATTGATAAAGCTACTCGTTGTTGCACCATCTGTATCATTGGTATAATACGTGGGCCCTAGTTGCGGCGGCGGCACGTATGGATTCGTATCATAAGCCCAAATTGTAGTATAGGTTGGCCGCACTTCATCGTAGTCAGCGAAAAGAATGCTTTCTCCATTCGTCCAGCTTGCATCCCATGTATCGGTTAACATGTTGGTCATACCATTTGTCCATGTAATCGATCCCGCAGCCACTAGGTTCGTGATGTCAACTAACCGATTCAATTTCCATTCGAGTTGACCTCCCGACACATTAATAACACCGTTACTATCTACTCTAATCGCAGCGGCATACGATTCTGAAACCTCGACAGAACCCCCGAGAATATTGAGTGCGCCACCGCTACCTCCGCCAACATTAATATCGATACGCTTGGTTAAAATAGACCCTCCTGAGAGATTAACCTCACCTGTCCCACCTGCCTCATGAGAAATACGCAGCGCATCCCAGCTATTATTCGTTACAACCAGTGAGCCTCCACTGATATTCAATGTCCCGGGCGAGAAACGTCCGACATATACCGTTCCGATATCCGCCGTACCCCCCGTAATGTTGAAGGTATTAACGGCAGTAGAACCCGATTTTTGACCCATATAAAGCTGATTAGACACAACCAAGCTTCCCGAACTCAAATGAATCGAACTTGACCCAGTTGACGTAGGGCTCATGGCAATAAGGTCATCAACAATAACGCTTCCACCATCAATGGATAAAGAACCCCCTCCCGTTCCAAAAGTTCCCATTTTTATCTCATCATAAATATGCAATTCACCCCCTGTTACCACAGAAAGTGATGCCGTATTATTGTGTGTTAAAATAACATCGTCTGCTTCTGCGGGTCCGTCAACCACTATCGTTACTTCGGGTTTTTTCACATGCTTAACCACGTCAGCAGCTGTAGGCACTCCAACAAGTGTTGTCCCTGCATTATCAGTCCAATTTGCAGCATTGCTCCAAGAATAATCAGACGTATCTAGATCATAATAGAATTTGTCTATCGCCTGACTACTTAAGCTGACAGAAAAAACCGCCAGCGTAATCCACAATTTCTTTATTATCATCACTCCCTCTCCCTAATACCTTTCCACAATGAATATGATTACGTAGTAAGAAACGGTTCATGATCCTCTGTTTTAAACAGTCATTTTTTAAAAAATCTACAGCTCGCGTTCTTTCACCAAAATGCGATCCGGTAATAATGCAAGATGCTCATCAGAAAATTGGTTGGGGGTGATAACTAACTCTTTCAGATGCACAAACCGATGCAGTGCCCAAAGTGAATCCATCGGAACTCCACGAATATCAAGATATTCAACCGCTGTATGAATTTCTAACCACAAATCTTTAACATCCGATCCGCTAAGGTCCAACGTACGCGGATGCAATCCAATTAAAATGGATTGCTCGGTGGCCAGTCGCTCTAATCCAGCCCCCCCCACTCTCAATGAACTAGACTGCCCATCATACTCAAACCAGCCCTCCTGCCACGCGGGATTAATCAGCCTCAAATATGCTTCTACGATGCTCGCGCGCTCGATCAAATCAAACCGGTGTTTCTGATCATGTAAAACAAGACGCAAAGCAAGTGGTTTAGACGAATCAAGAGAGCGAACCAAGGTGACCATCTGATCAACATTCAGATAGTCACGCTTTCCTTTAATTAGGACTAAATCCATACACAATTGACAAATCAAATCATTGCGGTGAATACCGCGTTCGAGATATGAGATCGCCTCATCAAATCGTTGTAAAATAAAATAGTGCACCCCCAATTCTCGCAACAAAAGTTGATTAGAAGGATCTTTTTTCAGCGCCGTCAACAATGTTGCCTCTGCTCGGTTGTGATCACTTTGGAAATGGTACCGATGCGCAAGTTTCACAATCGACTCCGTATTCGCATAACTCATCTTCTCAAGTTCGCTCTGTCCCGCCTCATAGAGATCCAGCGTGCTCACCGCTGTTCGGCGTGCTTCACTAACATTCCAGAAGGCAACGGTTGCTCCGATCAGAAATAGAAATCCTGAACTCAACAGCGTTAGGCAAAACCGTCTATTGCGCCGGTAGAAAAGGGTCAACTGCTTCCACGCTCCTGCCTTTTCTGCCTCGGTTGCCAACCCCATCAAATACCGCTCCACTTCCAACCGCAAGGCATCTATCGAGGCATATCGGTGGGCGGCATCAACCCGTAGTGCCTTCATCACAACCGCACTTAAACCGATTGGAATATTCCGTTCAGGCGAGCGCATGATAGGCGACACAATTTCTCCGGCAAGCGTCTTTTTAGCCACCTCATCCACACTTCCTGAAAGTGGCCGCAGATAGGTCAATAACGAATAAAGAATAGCTCCCAGTCCATACACATCTGTTCGTTCATCAATAACGCCCTCCTCTTTCCACTGCTCTGGCGCCATGTAGCCCGGTGTTCCTTTGAATTGACCAAACACATTGGTTAATCCCAATAATTTTGGATTAAACAGCATTCGATCCAACTCTTGCGGATCCTCTCCTGCTAAAATACGCCCCAAGCCCCAGTCATAAACCAATACCTGTCCATATTCCCCCACCTGTATATTAGCCGGTTTCAAATCCAGGTGTAGAATATTCACCGAATGTGCATAGGCAATGGCATCGCAAATCTTTAAAAAAATCTGCAATAGAGTCTCAAGTGGATATTGCGCCTCTAGCTTGTGGTGGCCAGCGTGTAGCTTTTCAATCAGCTCCCGCAACGAAGCGCCCTTCTTCAGGTCCATCGTAAAATAGGGTTGATCCATCGCCTTCACACCCACATCGTGAACCGTCATGATATTTGGGTGGTCTAACTGAGCCGCTAACCAGGCTTCATGAATAAAAGGGTCTCTTAGGTCCTCCGCAACATCATCCCGTAACATTGCAAGCGCCAACGAGCGCTTTGCTCGCGCATCATATACCTTATACACACGCTTCATCCCACCCTTAGCAATTAATTCAGGCGATTGATACCGCTGCGAAACCGCTGCTAAACTATCTACCGATGGGTTGATCTCCTTATCATCCACTTCATTATAATGCTCCGCCATTTGATACAGTCGTTCCAACCGTTCCGCCAATGAAGAACCTTCCAAACCCTCTTTGTCAGGCTTCTTATGCATCATCTCTCCAGTTGTCCCATCAATGCATGAATCTCCTTAATATAGCGGGCTTTCACACGATTTCTTAACGTATATACAGACGTCTTCTGCAGGTTCAGTTGCTCAGCAATTTGCTCTACGGACATCCCATCCAGACTCAACGAAAAAACACGAATAGCTTTGCCTGAAAATACTTTCTCCATCCGTTGCATCGCTAAATCCGTTACATAAATAATCCACTCTTTTTCAATCATAGCTTCCACTTCAGTCACGGGTGTTTCGCGTAGATGATTTGCGATTTCATGCTCCCGCCTCAGCGCTTTATTGCGTCGCTTCTCACGGTCAAAATAGTCATATACCGTATTACGAACCACAAACGCCAACCACGACCGAAATTTTGCCCGCCGCTCTTCATAGGAGTTTAGGTTTTTCCAAAGCTTAACCAAGATATCCTGCACCAGATCATAAAAATCATCCGCGTTAATATTCAAGCGATGTAACAGATGATAGATAAATTTCTCATAATACGTGACAAACTCCGCCCACGCTTCTTCGTTAGACGGATCCTTCGCACGTATCAATAGAGAATGTCGTGTTTCCCACTCTTCGCTCACACCTCGCTCCAATTATCAGAAACAAACTACTCCATGTCTAAGCGAATCACACGCACAAATGATATGGTCGGCTCACTTTCCAGCCCTTCAAAAATTAGATCATAATCAACAGTATGAGATGAAAATTCAACCTGTCTCAAAAAAAAGGTAGCCGTCTTCACCTGTTCGGTTCCGGTCAACTCAACGGTACGCACCTGACCTCCAGTCACCAGTTGAAAGGTTCCCCTTCCCACATCAAAATAAGTTACCTTAATCGCCACATCGACCGGAGCATCCCCACACCATCGATCATCAATAGCCAATCCAATCCGTTGACCACGACGTGCGACAAAATCATAATTCTTTTCTCCATCAACCATCCACATTTTGATCGCATGATCAACTCGCATGGCGGGCTCTGTTTCAAACCCCTCTGAATCCCGCTGATACAACCAGCGCTCAAAATTCTTCACGGCTCCAACCGGACGAACATAACTTTCCCGTAATGCGCACCAAATATCCGGCGTATTCTCCACGGTCCGCCCTACACTCTGTCCAACCCACACCAGCTGCTCCGGTAAAAGGGAAAACGAATTATAGAGCACATAGTTACAGCGCATCTGCAACAACCTCAAATTGGATGTGAAATAACGATACACAAAGCTATCTGTACTCGTACCAAATCGGAAATCAGACGTTGAAGTAGCCCATGACTCCTCATATTCCTCATTCTCTTCTCCATGAAAAACACTATGCCGCAGGATCGCAGCGGACTCATCAACCCACAGATAGCCAGATTCGTCCACCTGTTGACCGATAACCTCATCCGGAATGTGATATAAAAACATCTCCACAAAACCTCGGCGAACCCCAAAGCCCTTGGCGAGTCCGTATTGAGATATCCCCCCCATAAAAACCTTATGCTCCACGCCCTTAAACGCCGCAGCCCACGCATCCAACCGCTCCATTACATGCGGCACCTCATCTGGGTTCACTCCATGAGGCCCAATCCCTTCATCCCCATAAGACGGAGAAGCATATCCAACGAACACTCCCCGCAACGGCTCCAGTTGAGGAATTCCAGAGACTCCCAATGCGTCAATCAATTGTAAATATCGGCTATGAAAAGCCGGTGTAGCCACCTCATAATTAGTAATCTTCCGATTAGGCTGCTTGTGCTCTTTCCGATAGGGAATCTCATATGCCTCCAGCCAATCGGGTGCAAAAATAGTGGCTGAACAAAGGATGCGTAAAACCACGCTATACCCCATATCTTCAGCCTCTTTAATCCGCTTGCGCAAGAGATCAAATCTATAAACACCCTCAACCGGCTCCAACTCTTTCCACTTTATCCAGAGTGTAACCGTCGTGTTCATCGGCAGATCCAGCGGCTCCAGAAATGAACGTAAATCTCTATGTAGATGATTGGCACGACGAATCGCCATCAACCCATTCGGATCCGGCTCCACGGTTGGTGGTAGCGACCAGTCCCACCCGTCTATCACATCCTCTTCTGTTCGCCATGTTTGCGGTCGAATTTCTTCCAAGGGAGTCTTGTGATAAGCCCGCCAATACGGCCATCTTTCAGGCGCAGCACCCGAAGAGCCTATCGAACAGCATATGAACAAAAAAATCGCAACCGCTCTACCCATAGCACCCTCTTTAATGACGCTGCACTAGTCTATCTTCACACCTTGAAGAAGCACTCTATCACCCGAATCAACTCCCGCTCGCAACGTATAGATTCCCTTTGAATAGACCGGTGCCCTGAAGGTGTGCCCCTTCACACGATAACAATAAATCAACTCGCCCGTTGTATCATGTGTCAACGCAACCACCGCATTCACACAGGGCAGCTTCACTTCTTCCAAATACCCCACCGGATGACGACCGTCGTTAACAGCAACATGATAGGTTAACGGCCATCCCGGATACTGCTCCGCATCTCCCGCATGCACATCTGCAAAACGGGGCCAGCACTCAAAAACAATGCGTCCGCTGGACTTGCTAAACCGAACGATTCCATACCCGTCGCCCCGCTGCGCACGTACGCTTCGATCTCCTGGATTCGCGTAGGCAAGCATTGTAATCTTATTGCCCAATCCATCCTCATAATCACCCACCCACGGAAGCACACTATCAATCGGATCACCGCCTCCCGGCAGCTCCTCCTCTGGATGCCACCAACGCCCATAAACCGTATTCACAATCGCAGGAGACGTAAAAGCCAGCGGTCCATCCCTGAAATCATCCACCCCATGCTTAACCGAAACCGCCAAATGCTGATCCCCGCACAAATGCGTGGCACGCGCACGTCGCAATGCACGAACCGCTTTGTTTCGGCCCGTCTGCGGCCATCCGTTACAATCCAAATCAGCTAACAATCGTTTAGGCTCTTTATTACCATGCACATGAACCGCACCGCAAAAAGCAGTTTGTGACAAGGCCACCTTCATAGAGGCTCCCTGCCAATCCCGCACCCAACTATCCAGAAACGCCAACTGACGCTCTCCTAATAACGACAATCCCGCCAAATCCACCGCGGCACGATCATACACTGGATTATTAATATGGTCTGGCCGCGGTCCCATAGGGGGAATGTTTCCCATCGGAGCCGACTTAAATTTACGGTCTTCTAAAATAGCAAAGCTAATGCCACCCAGCGTTAAATCCGTATAATACACCCCAATACCCTGCTCAACCGGCGTCGGATCAAACGGATCCGGCAAATGCCAACACTGCTGACGTTCCACCATATTTACGAACGAAGCAGGAAACATATAGCCCCCATCTGCTGCACCCGATAAACCTGCCGATGCCTTGCCGCTCTCACCCCATAAATTACCATGCCCAATATCATGATCATCCGTAATACAGACCGTAGGGCGATCTTTCATCACCTCCGCAAACTGCACCCCAAATTGTAGCCAGCCATACGTAGCTTCATCATGCGTATAATTCTGATCCCCTGCAAAAAATAGTAGATCCGGATCGTGATGCTGTAATGCAGCTACCGATGCCAACCGTGTATCAAACTCATCATCTTTTGGAGAGTTGCACGACAACACCCCCACCACAATCTCATCTTGATCCACCGGATCTTTCCGAATGAGTCCCTCAAATGAGGAGAGCTCACCCAAGCGTAGTCGGAAGGGCACATCCACCTGATGATCCCATCCCTCAACGCGAAAATGTACCGACCACCCAGGATAGCAGACCGGCAACGTCTGAACCTTTTGCCAAACGCCCGCCTTCTTAAACTCCAGTGTCACCACCTTTGGTTCATCCGGCAACAAAGGAAAACACTGCCCCGTAATTTTCAACACTCCGTGATCATGTGTATAGAGCGCAAACGCCATTGCCTCTGCACGATCGATTGAATTGAACCACTTCACGGCCAGCTTTTCATAGCGCTGCCATGAATTTGTAAAAACCGCATTCCACCATTCACCGACTGCACTATTATCTGAACTCTTCGCCCATTTTGTCTGATCACCAAACGGCAAAGGATCTGTATAATCTATTTGCGCAGTAGCCCCAGAAGCGATCAGCCACAATCCGATTATCATGCTCTTTACAAAACGCATTTTACTCCCTCTCAAATTTAACAAACAGAACCCCGTTTGGTTTCAGTGATACCGTTGAACCAAACGTTCGCTCAACGCCTTTCCAAATATCTTTAATTCGGAATGTGTCATCTTCTAACCCAAGCCGAGCAGGTTGCAACTCAACCGAAACCGATTCCCCCAAGCGATTAAACAGCCCTATCCAGCCTGCGTCCTCGGTGCCTTTTTTATTCACCCGCCAAGTTTCCAGCCCCGCTTGCTCCAATACCAATGAACCCATCACACCATTCTGATTACAAGCCAACATATCAGGATCGGTTATCAACCGCAGCGAAAAATCATCCAGTGTCGGCAAGTCCCCGCCCATCATTAGAGGAGAAGCTGCCAATGCCCGCATCGAAATAAAGGTCTCCATCTGAGGCTTGGTCAACTGACATACCCGATGAACCCCTTTACCCGATAAAGCAATATCCCCTTTGTCTAACAGTGATTTCTCTTTATTTTTGCTAGGCGGGGACATCAATTGAAGCTGCCCAAAAGGAATCATATCCATATCAATCCAAAATCCGGGCTGTTCCTTGCCTTGCCACTTGCGCCAAGCCATGAAGCACTCATCAATATAGTGCTGCTCATCCCAAACATCCTTTGTCACCCGCAACATATTCGCCAACCGAAAAAAATCAATGGCCTCAGGATCTACCTTACCACCGGGAGACAAGCTTAACAAAATCGGTTTTCCGGTCTTAGCAATCGCTTTTGAAACCGCCTCAACCTCATCGGGGTGTGGCACAATATCATCGTACTTGATCATATCCACACCCATATCCGCAATATACTGAATCAAGCCATCATACCATGCTTGGGCCCCCGGTTTGGACATATCGACACCATAACAATAATTGCACCATGTACAATTTTCCTTTGGATCGGTATCAGCAATATCACGAGCCGTATAGGATGTTCCCTGAATCGGTAGGTTCAGCTCAACCGCTTTTCGTGGAATCCCGCGCATCAGGTGAACACCAAATTTCAATCCTAACGCTTTGCATCGCTCGGCTATCGGCTTGAGGCCGGATGGAAAATAGACTTCCGAAGGCAGAAAATAACCATATTCATTTATTCGAATATCGTTCGCATGCTTTTCCGAAGGATAGATAGAACCTTCCTGCAACGAATATTCTCCAAACCAACCATTATCGATCACAAAATATTCATAGCCATGCGGCTTCAATTTTTTTGCCATCGCCTCAAGATTATCCTGTGCAGCTTTCTCATGCAGATAGACCCCATAGCTATCAAAACTGTTCCACCCCATCGGGGGTGTCTGTGCCAAAGGTTCTACTGGAAGCGTGCTCATAGCCATTGCACAGCCAGCGACAAAACATACTAGAAATGCAGTGAGCGCGGTTTTTTTCATCAGTTACTCCTCGTTGTCTACCCGTAGAATAGTGGTAATACCATTACGTCCATCTAGCGCCTGCTCGGAAAATTATACCTTTTCACCGGAGATTCCGTACGGGCGTTTTTCATCAAAAGATCCAGCTCAGCCACCACATCGGGATGCTGCATGGCAATATTATATTGTTCCTTTGGATCAGCAGATAGATCATACAGCTCTAAGGGCGAATGCGCATCAATGGACACATTATATCGAACGCCTTTCCAATTTCCCTTTCGAATAGCAACCCGACCTTTTTTTTCATGGAACTCCCAATAAAGATAATCATGTTGCTTCTGTCCATCCCGATTCAGCAATGTCGGCAGAAACGAAATACCATCAATATCTGTTGGCGCGTCAACCTTCGCCATCTCGGCTACGGTAGGCATCACATCCCAAAATGCTGAAATAAGATCCGTCTCAGTACCCGCCGCCACCTTTCCCGGCCATCTTGCAATCATCGGCACATTGATGCCGCCTTCATAGAGATCCCGCTTAAAACCACGCATCGACCCATTTGAATTAAAATAGGCCGGATCATGACCCGCCTCCTGGTGCGGACCGTTATCGGACGTAAAAATTATCAGGGTATTATCATCAATCCCCAGCTCTTTCAAACGAGCCGTAATCTCTCCCACATAATCATCAATCGTATGAACCATCGCCGCAAAGGCCGCATGCCCCTCTGGCTGAGAACCATAAGCATATTTTCGAAAATCAGGTCCGTCGTCTGTCCCCTCATAAGAACTTTCCGGCAAAAATTTACCCCGATATTTCTCCATATATTCCTCCGGTGCAAACATTTCAGCATGCGGCTGAATCACAGCATAGTAACAGAAGAAAGGACGGTCCTGATTGCTTTCGATAAATTTCATTACTTCAGCTTGAATCAACGTCGGCGCATACTCCTCTGTTTCCATGCCAAAATTACCCCAAAGCATCTCGCGCTGATGATCATCCCAGATAAAATAAGGATAATAGTGGTGTGCATGCCGCTGGCAGTTATAGCCGTAAAAACGGTCAAACCCCATCAGCAGAGGCTCACTCTGCGATCCCGGAGCCCCTAAACCCCACTTTCCAAAAAGACCCGTAGTGTAACCGGCCTGCTGAAGCATGTGCGCCATAGTAAACGTGTCAGCCGGCATCGGCTGTTGCCCCTCAGGTTTAACCTCCGAATTACCTCTCACCACAGTATGCCCCGTATGCTTACCCGTCATCAATGAGCAACGCGAAGGAGCACAAACCGTGGATCCCGAATAGTGTTGGGTAAATTTCATCCCTTCCGCAGCCAACCGGTCAATATGTGGTGTTTGAAAAAAAGTCTGCCCATTGCAACTCAAATCACCATAACCAAG
>CENJ01081185.1_pt1 | contig 21397 bp, 17 predicted proteins | sample 356161 | NCBI WGS metagenome assembly CENJ01 (sample SAMEA2619531, study PRJEB7988) | marine metagenome | biome: marine biome (ENVO:00000447); feature: surface water layer (ENVO:00002042); material: "saline water (ENVO:00002010), including plankton (ENVO:xxxxxxxx)" | depth 5 m
GTAACAACCAGTATAGATATATTAGGTGTTTTTCTATATTTTTTAATTGCTGAACTCTTACTTCAGGTTTAAATGTTTTACCTCCTATTAATTTTTACAGCTACCTATCTTTTATTTACTCTATTTATTATATCTGGTTTATTCAAGCATAATATTCTGCCAATTTCTAATTCAGTAACCTTTCCATTTGTTTCTGTAATAATTGCAGCAAGAAATGAAGAGAACAATCTCCCTTTATTAATTAACGATTTAATTAAACAAGAATACCCATTGGGAAAATTTGAAATTATTATTATAAATGATAGATCAAATGATTCCACACAAAAAATTCTTGATGAAGCTTCAGAAAACTATTCATTTATAAAAAGCATTAAAATTGATAAAAAATCAAAACAGATGACCCCAAAAAAATATGCAATTGATTTAGGAATAAAAGAATCAAAGGGTGAGATAATAATAGCTACCGATGCAGACTGCAGAGTTGGGTCCCTTTGGATAGCAAGTATGACATATAGCCTTATCAATAAAAATGGAGTTATCATTGGATACTCTGAAATTGATGATAAAAAAGGAACTTTTTTTGAAAAATATCAAAAGCTTGACTTTTTAGCGATTATAGCGGCAAATGCAGGAGCCGCAGGATGGAATCATTATTGGTCAGGCACAGGTCAAAACTTAGCTTATTATAAAAAAGATTATTTAGAAATAGGAGGATTTGAACCAGTTAAGGATAAAATCTCTGGAGACGATATGTATTTAGTGCAAGCAATTTCAAACTTGGAAAAAGGATATGTCAACATAGATCCAAATTCATATGTAAAAACAAAGGCAATGAACTCTATCAAGGAATTCATAAATCAAAGAATAAGATGGTCTTCAAACTCTAAATCTAACTTTAAGAATACTCCAATTTTTTTTATGTTTTTAATCGTATCTTTTTTTGAAAATTTATTGATCCTTTCTTCAATAATCCTTTTAAAAAAGGGTTTTATTATGTGGGGAATTAAAGTTATTGTTGATGGAATCATTATTTTATTTGGGTCAAGATTATTTGAAAAATCTTTTGACACTAAAACCTACTTTTTTTGGGCAATGTTACAACCTTTCTATATACCGTTTATTGGAACTTTAGGCTTATTTAATAAATTTAGTTGGAAAAGATGAAGCTTATTCTTTTTTTCATTATATCAATATGTTTTTCCAAGTCTCAGGAATATAAATTAAGTTGTTTTGGCATTCATATTGCAGATATTAATCAATCAATTTATGAAGTTGGTGAAATTAAATATGAAATACAAAGTAGAGGAATAACAGATTTAATCTGGCCGACAAATAATAATTATTATACCTCTTTTGATACTGTAACGTTTAGCATGAAATCGTGGGGTAAAAATGTAAAACAAGGGCTATATAAATCATCATTGGATGCAAAAGTTGATTCTATTGATAATGTTTTAACATATGGAAAGGAATCAATTCAAACTGTTGAACCCATATATACTATTTTTACAATGTTAGCAATGGTTCAAGCTCTCCCATACGATATCTTGGACACAAAATGGTTCCCGTATGAGCACCAAGGTAAAATAGGAGAAGCAAGATTTCTTTGGTCAGATTCTTCAATGGTTTGGGCAGGAAAAGATTCAATTATGTGTGATCACTATCGAATGGATATTAACATTCTGGATTCTACATTTTCTATTAAAGGAAAGAAAGATTATTTTATGAAAAATATTGTTGACGAAAACTATATTAAGGAGCTTTGGATAAAGCGAAAAGAAAAGAGAGAAATTATCAAAGCACGTGTTAAAACCAATTGGGTAACTTTTATCGCAAGAACTAATCAGTAACTTACTGTTAATATTATTAAACAATACTTTATTTTAAACTAAATGAAAAATTTTAAATTTTTATTGCCTTTTTTTATTTTATTGTTTGTATATCCACAAACAACTTCTTTATTAGAACCCACGTTATTCAAACATGAAAAGCTTTTAGGTGTTTGGGCTTTTGAATCTATGACAACTATTAGAAATGCAAAAAGACAAGAGATTACAATTTTATATAAGGATAAAAAAAATATTGAAACCTTGCAATTTGAAACCTCAGGCGCAATTAAATATGATGTGTTAAATGATGGAATAGAAAAAAATGGAAACGGAATTTGGTTTGCTGATGATAGTCACTTAACCATAATAGTTGAATCTGATACCACATATGGTACATTCTCCATTGATGAAAACATATTGACGTTGGTTGTAAACGCTGAGGAAACAGACAAACTCTATGGATATAGTACAATCATTAAATACATTAGAAAATATTAAAATCACTTTGGAAAGTTTGCGCAAAGAATGCAGTTTATAACTCTATTGAAAATATACTACAGAAAAATATTCTTCTGGATGATTCTGTGCACTGCTTTTATTTTTTCAATACAATATGGAATTGATAAAAAAATAATAGTATTTATTGCTTTCGTAATAAGTGTTTTTACTGAGGTTTTTGTTGGCCTTAGTGCTCTTATAGCAGCTATTCCTATTATCGGTCCTATGATTATAAAAATTGTTACCATTCCGGTTTTTTGGGTATTCAATGCAATGGGAACATTAGTATCTGGACTTGCAATTAAAAAAGGATATGCTACAGAACTTGCAAAAGGAAGAATCTTAACTCTAGCTCTTCTGATCGGAATGATCATTGGTTATATTTTAGGAAATTTAATACCACTGTGATGAACATTTTAATTTTACAGGGACCAAACCTCAATTTATTAGGACTAAAGTCTGCACAAATAAAAGAACGGTTAACTTTAGATAAGTTAAATAAAAAAATAAAAGCTGAAATCAAGCTACAGGACATTCAATTAAAGTTCTTGCAAACACATAAAACTTTTCAAGCGATTAATTTTTTGCAAAGAAATAGAAATAAGGCATCAGGATTACTTTTCATCCCAACATCATGGGCGAAAACTAATTACACAATTCTTGAAACTATTAAACTAATTAAAATAAAGACTTCTGTAGTTTATTTTGAAGAACCATATAATTTTGGTACGAAAGAAGATGAATCTATTATTCAAGGAGAAAATATTAAATCATTTAAAGGACAACCAGTTTCTTCATGTATTAAAGGAATAAAACATTTTTTAAATAAATGAGAACACTTCTTTTTTTCTATATTTTTACAAATATTTGTGCAGCTCAGTTATATGAAAGCACAAAAAACTCTCCATTATCAGTATTATCAATTATTACAAAAAAAAGTTATCAGCCCAAAAAAATCGTAGAAGATTTCAACCCATTGTGGGTGGACTCATTAAAGCTCATTTTACCTTGCAAAAATGTCCCAGTTCCAAAACGTACGATGCGTCTTCCAAATGCCCCAAGAAAATATAGAAATGGAATTCATAGAGGTATTGATTTTTTTGCTAATTGGGGTACTAAAGTTAATGCTGTTGCATCCGGAACCGTTGTTCGGGCCGATCACAATTATAAAGAAGTACCTGCTGATTTTAGGGTGGATATGCTAAAAGCAAGTGCAAAAGTAGGTACGACCCCTTCTGATATTTTTAATAATATCCTTTTGGGAAAAGCTGTTTTTCTTGATCATGGATTTGAATTAGTTCCAGGGTTTAGAGTTATCACTATTTATGCCCACCTATCACATATAGAAAAGTCAATTAAACCAGGCTATAAAATTAGTGCAGGAGAGTTAATTGGAAAATCAGGGAATACAGGTATGAGAGAGAGCACTATTGGATCTAAAGCTGGATCACACCTTCATTGGGAATTAATTTTACAAAAAGATAAGGAAGAAATATACTTGGGAAGAAATATGCCAAATCCCGAATTATATTATATGTTAAATAGAATTTTTAAAAGATCATAATTTTAATAAAAAAAAAGGGCAGTATAAACTGCCCTTTTTAATTAGAAATTGATTTAGAAACCAACTCTCATACTTAATACTTGATTGGAACCAAAGTCACCAGCAGGCAACATTGCATAATCAAGAGTTAGGTTCATACCTGTGAACTGAGATAAATTAAGAGATCCACCAAAAGAAACTCCGTCAAATGGATTAGTATACCAATCTGACTCTACTGGTGCAATTGCCTGAATTCCATCTCCTTGCTGTGACTGCGTTTTTGCTTCACTTGACATCTGATATCCAGCTCCTAGAGTAGCAAGCTCTCCAACATCATAGGAAACTTTAAGTTTCATTTCATCCGTAGCATAATAATTACTAGTATAAGTAAATCCTAGATTAGCACCCGCAACATTGTATGACAGACCCATATCAAAAGCAAAAGGCAAATCAAAAGAAGCTGCATCTACTTTATAATATTCAAGAGGTCTATCACCATCTATCGCTTCCGCAGCAACACCTAAACCTTCGCCATCATACTTAACTGCATTCCCGAAATTGCGAAGAACAAAGCCAACATCTAAACCATCAACAGAAGCAAGCCCTCTATACTGAACGCCTAGGTCAAAAGCCATGCCACTTGCAGATACCCTACCAAAGCTCTCTCTTACATAGTTTGCATTTACACCAACACTCGTATTATCTGATAGAAGTTTTGATGCTGTTGCCCCAATAATTGAGAAGTTTGGAGTATAAACCTGACCAGTTCCATCAGGAGAATAAACAGTTGTTTCGTTTATATCACCAATATTAAAGGTTCTCACGTTTGCACCCATTTTCATTCCTAGAAAGTCAACAGCTACGCCAAAGAAGTTGTTTGAAATATCAGCAATGTATTGTCTATTTGAAAAAATAGCATCTACACCATTTTCTGATCTGGATAACCCAGCCGGATTCCAGTACGCTGCATCCATACCAACTGCATTAGCTGCAGCCCCACCTCCAGATAAATACCTAGCACCTTGAACAACTTGAAGCTGCGTTGAAGATGCAGTACCCATCCTTGATCCTTGGCCAAAAAGTATTGAACTCAGAAGAAATGCTGGGATAATCGTTAAAATAATTTTTTTCATTTTTATCTCCAATTATTTAATTGATTAATAGTATTTAAGTACTTGTGTTTCTTGAACAAGAGACATCTTCATGACCTTCTCATTCCCACCAGACTCAATACGAATAATATATAAACCACTAGCTACAGGATAACCATACTGGTTTTTCAAATCCCATCTTGCAAACTGAGTTTCATCATCTTTTTTAATCTCTCTTACAAGAGTTCCACCTAAAGAATACACTCTGATATTTGCTTCATGAGGAAGATTATTTAATGATACATATTTATCATTCCTTGCGGCTTCTAATTCATGAAAACCATAATAAGGATTTGGATAAACACTTACATTAGCAAGGTCATGGGAATCGGTTAAGTCATTTGCCATCGTTGAAAATGAAAAGACATCAACACCAGCCTGAATTGGATTCGCATACTGAAAATGTAGTATGTCGCCCTGATTAAACTGAGCGTCCCACCAGACAACATTCCAGGTTAAGTTTTCTTCGATTTCACCAACCCCATCACCAATTGCAGAACCCCATCCAGTACCGCCATCAGCACCATACAACCCTTCTGGTCCAGCATACGGAAGATGAATAAAATGGGTATACATACGATTGTAAGGATTGAATGCATATAGAGTATCCCCAGATAGACCGTCAAAACTTTGTATTCTATCGTAAATTGTAATATCTATTTGTGCACCACCTGGAATTAGGTTGCCATCAGCATCTAATGCTTCCATATCCCAAACCTCAAAAGGTACCTTAATTCTAAATGGATCTCCTGTTCCAGGATTAGCTGGGTCAGGGTGATCTGCAAGCGCACTGATTCTAGACCCGTCTATCCATGCATATGACCCACCTTCATCGGCTGCTTTATAGTAAATTGCACCGTCTCCATAAACAACTGGATTATCGTAATCAAATTCACCTGTAAAACGAACCTCAATGTCTCTTTGCAAATAATCGACAGAATTGAGACCAGAACCCCATGTGTCAACAGCTTTAGCAGTTAATGCCCAACCATTTGCTAAATAGGAGTCTACATCAAAATAAGCCTCTCCAACTACGCTAACATCTGCATCTCCAGGGATAACTGTTCTCGCAAAAGCATCATTGGGAGAATCATATCCACCATTTACATTTACCTGAAAACCGTTAATTGTTACAGCTGCTGCGGAGTTATAGTGAAGGCTAGACATGTTATCAACACTTCCACCTGCGTATAAATCAGCTCCATTAATAAATGTTTGATCTTCAAGCAATACATCTCCAGCTGCTGTTCTCATGTTCCAATGGCTCTCTATTTTCGATGCGTATGTTAAAACGCTAACTTCACTACTACCTTCTGCGTTAACAACAACAGTATAGACATCACCATTACAGTCAAAACCTATTTCATAAGCCTCACATGTTTCACAGTTGCCATCTGGACACCACGCTTGGGCCCATCCATCATCATATATAACAAAATCAAAAGGCATAGGAGTATTTGGAAAATCAGCCGGCATGCCAACATTAATAAGCAGTACTTGACCTCCGCTGAAAAAGCCACCACCTGAAAGACTATTATCACCAAACATAATTTCGTTATCACTAACCATCCCAGTTAATGATCCATCAGAAGTAACACCACTATTAATAACTGTTCCTTCTGGGAATGTTAAATGAACACCATCAGCATAATTATAATCTGGAGAAACAACGTCTACCGTTAAAAGTAAATTAACAGTCCCGGCTTCTGCAGTCTCTGCAATACCACTAACGCTAGAACCTGTAAGATCAGTTGTCTTTGCAAGCCCTCCTGCAGGATCAGTAGTTACCCATGCGCCATTTGCATCACGCCAGAAAACCTGCTGATCGAAGTAAACTTCATAGGATTCATCAAGTAAGTTGTTCGAGTTCAAAACATCTACAGAAATACTAGCATTCGCTGTACCATTATGGGTTACTTCAACATCTGAACCATTTTCGTTGTAAACAGTAACACCAGGATTAGTAGAGTGTGGAGTAACAGATACTCTTGCTTCTCCTGATTCTAATGTTTTAAATGGGCTACCTTCATTGTCAGCTAAATAACTATAAGCAGTAACTGCAAAGTGGTAGGTCACACCATTTGACATGGGACGACCACGAAGTTCATCATAATCTGTATCAAAATATCTTTGTACCCCAGCGTCCGAACCGGTCTGTTTTACAACATCCACTACAAGACCAGTTAACGCGTCCACATCTGCATCTAAAATATTCTGAACTAGATTAACTTTATCATAAGTAGCAAGCTTTACACCTTCTGTCAAGGGTGCTCCAGCAGAAGGAAGTTGATAAACATTATATCCTTCAAATTCAAACCCGGCACTTACAGCCTGTTCTGTAGCCATAACTGCGTTATGATCAAAGCCCCAATCAAGAGAAACTTTTCCATCCATTTCAACACTTGTTAAAGCAGGAGTTGTTGGTGCACTGGGAAGTGAAAAACCTTGATCATAGGCATACTGTGCATATGTATCATAGTATTTTGCAACAGAAACAGATGAAACAGCATCAAGACCCGTACCCGCAACAAGAGCAAGAACAACTTCAGCTGTTTCGCCTTTTGTCATGGTGAAAGGTCCACTTGCCATAACAAGACGTCTATCTCCAGGAGGAAGCTGAACACCATCAATCCATCCAGAACCAGATACAGGATCACCTGAAAGAGCAAACTTTGTAGCTTCTCCAGTTGACAGATCTGTCCAGGGAATTTGCTCTGGATATTCTGGTCTTGGAAGATATCCTTCCATCAAATTAAAAAACTGCAGTGAACCATTATAACTAGACAAATCTGGATCACTAATAGATGAACCAGCACCAAAATAGGTAAAAGCTGTCATAGGAAGAAACTCTGTAAAGTCTCCATCCCCATCAATGTCTTGATTGTCAGCAGGCCCTTGAAGAAAATCATAGCCCCCAGCAGGAACAGGAAGATTATAAATTCCATTAAAAACGCCATCTAATCTGTTACCATTGTAGACATAGCCAAAAGAAAGATCTACATCCGTTCCAACATAATCATCAGTATATGTACCTAAATCTGGATCGGACCACTGAGTAAAATATACCGAATCCAACACCTCTGGATTAACAGTTGTAGAAGATCCCTCAAGACCCGTATAAGTAAGCTCTGCTTTTTTGAAAACAACGTTACCTAGAGGGTCACCGGCACCATATGCATAAGCCCACATAGTAACTCTTAATTCTACACCTACTGGACTTGCACCGTACAAATTCGGAGCAGTATTTTGTTCTACGCCTGTAGGATTACCATTAGCATCCACAATGGTAGGCACGTCATTCCCGATCGTCCAGACAGTTTGACTCGCACCTGGATAACCAGGTATATCGCCATTGTTCGGATCATACCCTTCAACACCATCCACTTCTTCATAAGGAGCACCCCATGCAGCAGGCCAATTCATCCAATCAGATTCATATTGATCTTTCACATTTTGAATTTGTTCAGCAGTTACTGCACTAGTTGTGGTTGCGTAAAAGTTAGCAGCATCTTTAGTTAAATCTGCTGTAGCCCAATCAGTTCTAACACGCCAAGCATGGTGATTAGCAGGATCATCAGCACCTACTACGTTTCCATCTGCATCATGGACAACATAACCGGCTTTTAAACCTTTGTAATATGTTGAACCACCTACACGAACGGGTTCGGAGCTTGGATATTCATTGGACTTTGCCCCCCAGAGCATCCCATCTTCATAGATAAGACCTCCTGTAAAAACAGGGTAATCGGCTTGTGTCCCGTTTGGACTACCAGATGTAGTTCCACTCCCATCTTTATATATCCAATAAGCATGATTGTTAATATTCACAACAGTAAGAGCGGGATTGGAAACCTCATCTACTTCTGTTGACTTAAACACTGCATCTCTTTGCACGGTTGACTTTGCAAAAAGAGGTACCGCAACAAACAGTGCTAAAACTAATAAGTATAATTGTTTCTTCATGTTTCTAACTACCTTTTTTAATAATTAATGAATTAGAAATTGACACTAGCGCCAAATTTTACAATGCGTGGAGAGCCAAATAAGTCTCTACCAAAATCCCATTGATAATGCTGGCGATTATCTAAGTTCACTCTTTCATAAAGAGTTTCGTACAACTCACCCTGAGCAGCAACAATTTCACTACTTAGTGCCGGGTCAGTTAGAAAACCATCGTCATATGCGTTCCCTGAACGAGAATACACATTCACTACATTTTTTGTATTAAGCAGATTCTCTACATAAGCAAAGAGCTGCACGCCAACTCCACCTAAGCTTAAGTTGTAATCAACTTTTAGATTAACAAAAGATTGCCATGGTGTTGTTGATTGACCAACTGGTTCTTGTGGCTCTCTTGAACGAGCATCCTCAAGTAACGCACCAGCATAAGCTGCACGCTGCCCCATTCCCCCATCACTTAAGGTAAATGGGTGACCAGAATTAAACTTGTACTGAAGATTTACCCCTAAACCTGACAACACTCCATCATCTTCACCAAATCTATAGTCAGCAGATAAGGCACCACGGTGCTTGTTGGTGTAATAAAGAGGGTTAATCATCATCGGTGGTGGCGACAACATACTCTGACTCAAGTTTCCAGCATTAGAATTTGGATCTGAGTTCACACCTCTAGCATCAGAATATGTATAAGATGCAAATGTTTGAAGACGGTTTATTCTTCTTGTTCTAAACGTAAATTCAAAACCGTTCACAGTTGTAAAGTCACCATTAGTATAATATTTAGAACTTGGTTCTACATTATTTGTATTACCAATTTCAACTTCAGGATATGTATTTAATACAACCTGGCCAGTTGTGTTTTTAGCAAATGCCGTTACATCAATCGCAGCATCTGGTAAGAACTGGTAGCTCATCCCAACTTCATACTGTGTTGTTAAAACAGGATCTAAGTCAAATCCCATCGGGTCTGGAGTATAGTTCTGACCACCCCAAACAAGATGCATGTATCGAGAGGAAGCATAGGGCAAATCCAATTCAGGCATCTGAGCAAACTTACCATACTGCAAATGAAAAACAACTTCATCCGAAACAGGGAAGGCTAAACCTAATCTAGGCTGAATTTCTGTTTTCGTATCTGACTTCGTTATTCCATCTTCATAAACACCCTGGTTTGTTTCATCCCATGGTGGATTTGCTTTGTCTACTAATTTATAATCATCCATGTTAAACATATCAACTCTCACACCAGCGCTAACAACAACATCTCCTGCTTCGTATTTGTCATTGACATAAACAGACGTAGTAGAAGGCTTACGCGGCCCAGCAAGACCATCTGTATCTACTTCATTACCATAATCATCATAACCAATCTGACCATTCCTATTTGACTGGCTCAATTCATCAGTTACAGCCTGATTGTCTCCGCTATTTGCGTCTTCTCTAGTTACTTCTTCATTTGCAATCATACGATTGATATTATACATTGCTCCAGTACCAAGCTCATATTTACGATATGTGTAATTTTTCATATCAAACCCGGCACGGATTTCATGGTCTCCCAGCTGCCAGGTTAAACCAGCGTCCAGACCTAGTGTGCTACGTGCATTCTTATACCACCCAGTTGTCATGTCCCCTAGCCTTTGGAATGGAAACTGACCAGCATAGTATAAATCCGGTGACTGATAAGAGCTTTTCCAGTTGGCTGCAACCTGCTCAGCCTCCGCACCACTATACATACCAACTACAGTTGCAGAGTCGTGCCACGAAAGAGCATTCCCGAAACCATCTGGAGATCCAAAAAGACCATCGTAACTCTCATAGGTTCTGTTAAGCGTACTAACACCAACAGAAACTAGCATATCAGAATTAAGAAAGTAATTTCCTCTAGCAGATAACATATTGAGTTTGCGATCACTAACAGGAAGCCTTTCAGTATTAAACATTCTGTATATTGGTAAAGTGTTGCTCTCAGCGGTCCTGTTATCAACAACTGCAGATAAACGGACGTTTAAAGGCCCAAGATCTGTAGTAGCTGTACCGTTGAACTGAAGATTATCTTCAGATCTATGCTTTACTTTTTTCCCACCATCTGTATTAAAATCAACCATGATTTGGTCGCCATCAGGAGTAACACCAGAGACATAACTATCTAACATGTCCGCTTCGCCATCACCATCTAAATCAATTTTAAAATCTTCATAAAAAGTTGGGTTCCAATCATCTACATGAGAAGAACGAAGAGCAGCAAAAAATTTTACTGGACCTGCAGGACCACCTAAAGTAGCTGTAATATCCTGATGACCATAGTCCCCTGTTTCAAAACGAACATTCCCACCAAAATCATTACCTCCAGTACGCATTGTCTGCCTAACAACACCAGAATTGGCACCACCAACATGTGCTCCATAACCACCGGCTTCAACCGTAATTTCAGCAAGGGCTTCAGGAATAGCAGAAAGGTCTCTACCCGTGTTAACTACATCTGTTATTTGCGCACCATCCAAAGTATAGGCGACCTCTTCTGCACGACTACCTCTAATATGAAGGTTGCCATTTGTGATAGTTACTCCAGCCTGCATATCAAGCATGCCTTCAACACTTCTAGATGCTGCATTTTGAATTTCTTCTGATCCTACACTCCTTACAGAGTTGGTAGCACTAAACTCAACCAATCTCCTTTCACCAACAATAGTCACTGCTTCACCTGCAATCGCAGATGTTTCTAATGAAAAATTCTGAGGTGTAGTTAAGTTTGTTTTTACTTCTACATTGGAAGTTGTTGTGTTTTTATAGCCAATGTATGAAGCGGTTAGAGAATATTTACCAGCAGGTACATTTAATATAGTGTAACTGCCTTCTGCGTCAGTTGCAGCTCCCATTGCAGTTCCATCAATCTGCACGTTTGCACCTGCAAGACTAGAACCATCGGTTGCTTTAACTTGTCCACTAATTTTACCAGTAGTTTGCTGCGCCCATAAAAAGGAAGCAGAAAAAACTAGCACTAGCACAAAGGAGGCTTTTCTCATTTCATATCTCCTGATTTCGTTAGATAATTATTTTTTGTTAATATAAATTTTAGAGATGCGATACAAATAGTAGTCCAAAATCGAACTCTATTAATAAAAACCCCACATGCGTAAAAAAGCATGGAAGTATTCTAGTTTACCCCAAGATATTAACATGCAAACCTAAAAGAGCTTTTTATGGGAGTCAAGATAAAATATAATATTAAAATTTTAGGTCAATTTCTTGCAAAGCCTAAGTATTGTAGTCGAGAAGGATAGCTTTTATTGCCGGCAATAGAACTACATGTTATAAAATATGCTCTTCAAATTTTCCAGAAATTTTGTTTTTTACTACCTTATCCCAATTGAAGAACCTTCCATTCATTGCGACAAAAACTCCCTTTGGTAAAACTTGCGCAAATGCAAAGGCAGATCCAAGATTGAAAAGACCATCGCTGCTACCAAACTTATACGGTATCATTGCACCAGTAAGAACAATTGTTTTTTTTAAATTTCCCCTAGCTAAAAACTTTGCAGTTTCAGTCATTGTATCCGTGCCGTGAGTAATAACAATTTTTTTATCTTTTGCACTAGTACATTCTCTTAAAATAAACCCTCTGTCTTTATCCGTCATATTCAAACTGTCAACAAGCATTAATTTTTTTATTTTAACCTCTAAATGAGCTCTGCCTAATTCTAAAATTTCGCGAATATGTGTATCTTTGAAATACAACTCGCCAGAAATCTCGTTATATTCTTTATCGAACGTCCCTCCAGTTACAAAAACAGTTATCGACATAAAAATCTCATAAAATATCGCAAACCTCATTAAATGGTTTTTTAGTTAACCTCGGAACTTCTGCGTCTTTACTGGGAAACCCAACTGGTATGAGCAAAAAAGCTTTTTCGTTTTTTGGCCTTTTTAAGACCCCTTCTAAAAAACCCATTGGGGATGGAGTATGTGTAAGCGTTGCTAAGCCAGAATTATGCAAAGCGGCAAGTAAAATCCCACATGAAATGCCTACAGATTCATTTACATAATAATTCTTTTTTCTTTGTTTTTTTCTAACATCATATGCCTTTTTAAAAACAACAATCAGGCTAGGAGCTATTTCTAAAAAAGGCTTGGACCAATTTGTCTCAAAGGGCTCTAAGTCTTTTAGCCATTCATCAGAAGCCCTATGACTATAGAATGCCTTTTCTTCCCTTTCAGCTGCTAAACGGATTTCTTTTTTAATACGTGGATCAGTAACGATAACAAAATGCCATGGTTGCTTATTTGCACCAGAAGGTGCACTAGCAGCAGCCTTAACTGCATTGGTAATAAGGTCTATTGGAACAGCTTTATCTGAAAAGTCTCTAACAGATCTTCTTGAACTAATATTAGTGAGAAAAGATTTTGAATGATTGAGCATTTTTGTTTTTGTTAATAAATTGAATTGTAATTTTTGAAATGCCATAAGTTATTTCTCATTGTATTTTCTATAATAAATTTACAAAAAAAATAAAATGCGCCCACTAGAAACACTAAGCCTCATTCTTCTCTTCATCACTCTTTTATTTCTTTTTTTTAACCGAAAAAGAACCTATTTCCTTTCATTGCTTTTTTTAACAATTGTAATTTCAATTTTACAATACTTTACTGAGGGTCTTCGCTGGCAATTCTATATTTTTATATATTTTCTTCCTGCAATATATTTTTACCACATAAAACAAAAAGAACATATACTCTCTATTGTTAAAGTTTTTTTTTCTTTTTGGTTCCTTTTAGCCTTTGTTGTCCCATACATAATTCCAGTTTTTTCTTTGCCATCTCCACAAGGAAAAGATTTTGTCGGCACAGAGACATTTCACTGGGTTGACTCCTCTAGGCTAGAGTGGTTTACAAAAGAGAAATCAAATGATTATAGAGAAATTATGGCTCAAATTTGGTATCCCGGGTCGCATCACCAAAATAAAAAAGTCGAACCGTATATGGATTTCATTAAACTGAGGTCGGAAACAATAGCCGCAGCAGGAAACCTGCCCTCTTTTTTCCCAAGTCACCTTAACTTTGTAAAAACAAATAGCTATTTTGAGATACCTTGCAAAAACAAGAAAGGCGGCCTGCCCACTGTTATTTTTTCACATGGGATAACAGGTTCCAGACATCTACATCAAGTGCTATTTGAACACTTGTCCAGCCAAGGATACGTCGTTGTGGCATTAGACCATAGCTATGATTGCAATCTTACAATCTTCCCAGACGGGCGAGTTGCTGATTATCGATCTGAAATAACCGGAAACCCTGATAGCGTTAGAATTCGAAACAAACAAATTAACACAAGAACAAAAGACATTGTTTTTGTGTTAAATCAAATAACTAAGATTCATCATGGAAATTTGAAATCTAAATTAAACGGGAAACTTAATCTTGAAAAAATAGCGGTAGGTGGACATTCATATGGAGGAGCAACTGCAATTCAATCTGCTAAAACAGATAAAAGGATTAAAACATGTTTTGTTTTAGACGGCTGGATAAACCCAGTACCAAAAGCTACTATAGAGCGAGGAATGCAAAAACCTCTACTTTGTATGGGTAGGCCAAGCTGGGAGGGCTCTGATTATCCAGATAATTATAACATATTAAACCAATTTTTTTCTAATTCTTCTGCTCCTAGCTATAACATAATAATTAAAAACACTCTGCATTTAGACTACACAGATATTCCATTATATTCTCCTATTATTAAATACGTAATGGATGTTGGAGACCTGCCATTTTCAACCTCACACAAATTAATAAACAATTTAATTTTTACTTTTTTAGAATCGCATCTTTTAGATAAACCGATAGGAGACTATAATAAACTCCTGAATAATAACTTAATAGCCAAGATGTAAATGATTAAACATACACTTAAAATAACTTTAGGAGTCATTCTAGTTTTAATTGGAATAATTGGGGGCCTAATACCCATTTTCCAAGGTTGGGTTTTTGGTATCCCTGGCCTGATAATACTAGCAGAATATTTTCCGCAGTTAAAAAAAATAATTAATTGGGCAAAAAATAAATATAAAAAGAGCCTCTAAACACATTGAAGATTATTTTGTTTTGAATAATTTACTTTTTGATTTTTCTGTCTTTTGGTTTGGATGGTTTTTGGTGTAATCTTCAATGCAATTTAATCTAAAGTTTTAAATAAAAAACATATTTTTAACCATTCAAAAATTTCAGTGTTAGATCATTCTTCAAAAATTTCTACAATTGTAGGGGCCCAATGGGGTGATGAAGGAAAAGGGAAAATAACTGACTTTTTCGCAGGCGAATTTGATTATGTAGTTCGTTTTCATGGGGGAAATAATGCTGGACATACAGTAATTGTTGATAACAAAACATATAAACTACATTTAATCCCTTCTGGCGTCGTTTACGGAAAACCAATTTCAGTAATTGGAAACGGTGTTGTAGTTGATCCAAAAGTACTCTTAGACGAATTAAAATACATTAAAGAGAAAGGTATTAACCCAAAGCTAGTCGTCAGCGATAGAGCCCATGTAATCATGCCATACCATATTAGTTTGGACAATGCGCTTTCTAATCACCAGGGAAAATTAGCAGCAGGAAGTACAGGTAAGGGTATCGCTCCCGTATATGCGGATAAAATGTTCCGGAACGGTATTCGAATGATAGACCTTTTAGATCCCAACGTATTTGAAGAAAAGCTAGAAAAAGGCTATTTGTTTTCAAAAAAAATTATTGAAGGAGCCCTTCTTCAAAAATTTGATACTCCAATGCATGAAATTTTGGAAAATTATCTATATTATGGAAAGCAGCTCTCGCCATATATATGTGACACTTCTGTTGAACTTTATACAGCCTATCAAAATGGAAAATCAATTCTTTTTGAAGGAGCACAGGGGATAAGCCTAGATGTCGACCATGGTATATATCCATTCACAACATCATCAAACACGGCTACCGGCCATATATCTACTGGAACAGGTGTAACTTTCCGAACTATAAATCGAGTCATTGGTGTGGTGAAAGGTTATTTAAGTCGCGTTGGGGAAAGTCCATTACCAACAGAAATAAATGGTGCTGATGCTGAATCATTACGTACAAAGGGTGGAGAATATGGAACAACTACTGGCAGACCAAGAAGAATTGGCTGGCTAGACCTTGTGCAAGTTCGACAGGCTGTTCGTGTAAATGGGCTTACAGAAATAGCATTGACAAAACTTGATATTCTAAATAATTACAAAACTTTAAATGTATGCATATCTTATGATATTGAAGGAAAAACAGTAAATGAAATGCCCGCAAGTTTAGAAAGATATAGAAATGCCAAACCTGTTTATAAAACATTGCCTGGTTGGAGTTCTCTTCCTGAAAAAGTTTGGGAAAAGGGGTATGATAGCCTACCTCAAGAGCTTAAAGACTATATTTCATTTATAGAAGACGAAGTTAATTGCCCTGTGAAAATTATTTCCGTCGGACCACAGCGACACCAAACTATTTTACGATAATGGCTTTTACAAAAGAGATTGTTGATTTTTCTCAACTTGACAATGTCGAAGTTCAAAAAAAACTAGAAGAGTTACATATTCCGCTTACCCCTGAAGAAGCATTAAAAATACAAAATGAAATGCTTGGTCGTGCCCCGTCTTTAGCAGAACTTGTTCTTTTTTCCATTCAGGGGTCTGAGCATTGTAGCTACAAAAGTAGCAGAAAATACTTAAAGCTATTTACAACAGAAGGCCCAGATGTAGTTTTGGGAGCCAAAGAAGATGCTGGAGTTGTTGCAATAGCTCAGGATAACAACGGAAAACGTTGGTGCATTGTAATGAGCCACGAGTCTCATAATCACCCTTCTCAAATTGTACCATACGAAGGTGCGGCAACAGGAGTTGGTGGAAATGTACGGGATGTAATGTGCATGGGGGCAGAAGTAATTGCATGCACGGATTCTTTTCGATTTGGCGAAATAGAAAGAAACAAAACAAAATGGATTCATGATGGAGTAGTTTCTGGAGTAGCTGGCTATGGAAACCCACTTGGAGTACCTAATATCGGTGGAGACTTATATTATCACAAAGGATATAATGAAAATTGTTTGGTAACACTAGTAACTCTTGGAATAATTAGAGAAGACCACATTATACATTCCTACGCTCCAAAAAATGCAAATGGACACGATTTAATTCTAATCGGAAAACCGACCGATAACAGCGGCTTTGGCGGAGCTAGCTTTGCATCTTTAGAGCTAGAAGAAAATGAAAAAGAAAAAAACAAAGGTGCCGTACAAGAACCAAATGCTTTTTTAGAGAGGCACCTCTTAAAATCTACCTACGCTCTTTTTAAAATTTTAAGAGAGAAAAATCTTGTAAGTCAAGTTGGTTTTAAGGACCTCGGCGCTGGAGGAATTGCTTGCGCAAGTGTTGAACTAGCTGAAACATCGGGTTTTGGATCAGAAATTTGGATGGAAAAAATTCATATTGGATTAAAAAACCTACACCCATCCGTTTATTTATGCAGTGAAACACAAGAACGTTTTATGTGGGTATGCCATCCAGAGATTACCAAAACAATAGTAGATCATTATAACAAGACTTTTGATTTGCCAACTGTAAGTTCTGGAGCCAGAGCTTCAATAATAGGGAAAATCAGGCATAATGGGATGTATGTTGTACATAACGGTGAAGAAGAAATTGTAAACGCTCCTTCTTCTGAGGTAACAAAAGGTTTTTTATATGACCGTCCATACAAAGCAATACAAGCAAATCATACTGAACCAAACATTGACGAACCAAATGACTATAATAAAATTCTACTAAAAATTCTTTCTCATGAAAACGTTTGTAGTAGAACTCCAGTTTATGAAAAGTACGACAAACAAGTCCAAGGTCGCACCTATGTTGAAACTGGTTTAGCAGATGCAGGTGTGATGGCCCCATTTAATTCATCCGAATATCCAAAAGAAATAAGAAACGTAGGCATTGCCTTATCTACAGACCACAACCCACTCCACGGACTTATAAACCCATATTTGTCTGGAATAAATGCTGTGGTGGAGGCCATGCGCAATGTTGCCTCTGTTGGAGCAACTCCACATGCGATTACGGACTGTTTATGCTATGGAAACCCTGAAAAACCTGAACAAATGTGGCAATTTGTTGAAGGAATTAAAGGAATAAATGACGCATGTAAAACGATTACGCTAAAACATTCCAAAGAAAGTCCAACTCCAATTATTGCTGGGAATGTAAGTTTCTATAATGAATCCAAAGATAAACCTATTCCACCGAGCCCAATCATCAGTTGCCTTGGAAGAATACAAGATGTAAAAAAAGCAATTACAATGAGTTTTAAAAAAGAAAACTCATCAATAATTCTGATTGGAAAACGAAGAAATGAATTAGGTGGTTCTATTTTTTATGATTTACATAACGAACTTGGTAAAAATGTCCCAACCCCAGACCTTGAGGAGGTAAAAAACCAAATCTATGGAATCACGGACTGTATTGAAAAAGGCCTAGTTTTTGCTTGTCATGATATATCTGAAGGAGGAGTAGCCGCTTCCTTGTGCGAAATGGCATTTGGTAATTCTATTGGTTGCTCCGTAAAAATAGAAAGCGAACTTTCTACTGAAAAAATTCTATTCTCAGAAACTGGTGGATTTATTCTTGAAGCTAAAAATGAAAAAATTGAATCCATTCACTCTATATTTAATCAATACAAATTAGAAACCTATGTAATTGGAGTTACCGGAGGTAATAAAATAAAATTAAATAACACCATTGATATTACAGTTGATGATGCAAAAAAAAGTTGGGAAAATGGGCTGCGGAACAAGCTATAACTTTGAAAGGATTTTTCTAAATGTCTAAGGTAAGCTACAAAGATGCAGGTGTGAATATTGACGCAGGAAACGATGCTGTAGATCGAATTAAAGAAAACGTTAAATCTACCTTTACAAAAAATGTTTTAACAGGGATTGGAAGCTTTGGTTCTCTGTTTAGTTTGAAAACAATATTAAAGGAATATAGTGATCCAGTATTGGTTCAAAGCATTGATGGAGTGGGAACAAAAACTATTATTGCTAGAAAACTCCAAAAGTATGATACAATTGGGATTGACTTGTTAAGTGCTTGCGCAAATGACATTCTAGTTATGGGAGCAAAACCTCTTACTTTTCTAGATTATATTGCGAATGAAAAATTACATCCCGATATAGTTGAAGAAATAGTGTTAGGAATGGTACAGGGATGTCGAGAAACAGGAGTATCTCTTGTCGGAGGGGAGACAGCTGAGATGCCTGACACCTATCTAAAAGGCGAACATGATCTTGTTGGTATAATTACAGGAATTGTCGAAAAAGACAAAATCATTACTGGTGAAAAAATTCAGTCTGGAGACATTGTTTTGGGTTTGCCTTCCAACGGCTTACATACAAATGGATATTCTTTAGCCCGAAAGGTGTTTTTTGATATTGGTAATTACAATGTCAATGATGAAATACCTGGGCTGAATAAATCTGTTGGGCTTACTCTTTTAGAGCCTCATATCAATTATACTAAACACGTTTTAGAACTTTTAAACTCTAATATTCCTGTAAAAGGCATCGCACACATTACTGGAGGAGGGCTACTAGAAAACATTCCAAGAATACTACCTGATGGGCTAAGTGTTACTATTAAGAAAAAGTCTTGGCCTTATCTGCCTGTGTTTTCTTGTATTCAATCTATTGGAGAAATAGAACAAAAAGAAATGTTTAGAACTTTCAATATGGGAATTGGAATGGTCTTTGTTTTAGACAAAGAACATATTAGAGCGGTAAAAATCGCCCTTGAAAAACATTCTAAAGTCTATGAAATTGGTCGTGTTGTTTCAGGGGATAAAACTGTACGGTTAAAATAATGAATCCAATTGCAATCATTCAATTCCCTGGATCCAATACAGAGCGCGAAACAATCATGGCCTGTAATCGAGTTGATATGAAAAGTGAGGAATTTTTGTGGAACGCTCCACCCTCTTCGCTGAAAAATTTTAGTGGGTATATTATTATCGGAGGTTTTTCTTATGAAGACCGTTCAAGAGCCGGTATTATTGCAGCGTTAGACCCTATAATGAATCAAATCAAAAAAGAATCTTCAAAAGGAAAACCTGTACTAGGAATTTGTAATGGAGCACAAATTTTAGTAGAAAGCGGTCTTGTCCCTGGATGCAAAGACAACACCCCCTATGTGGCTCTTACAGATAACAAAAGAATAACAAACAATCGTGTAGTGGGTGTAGGGTATTACAACACTTGGACAAATTTAAAAATGTCTAGCAATCCTAATCGCAGTGCATTTACAAGGCACTTAAAAACCAGTGACTGTATTCGAGTTCCATTTGCCCATGGAGAGGGTCGGTTTCTTATACCGAATTACTTATTAGACGAAATGATAAAAAACAGGCAAACACTTTTTCAATACTGTGACAATAATGGCAACACTGAAAATGAGTTTCCAACAAACCCTAATGGCTCTATATACAACCTTGCTGCCGTATGCAACCCGGCCGGAAATGTAATGGCAATAATGCCACATCCTGAACGGACCAAAGAGGGTGATGTTATATTTTCTTCCATGAAAGAGTACATAGAAAAAGACAACCCAGTTTCAAATCATACTCTTGCATATAATAGTTCTCGACAAAGACTTGTTAATTTTACACCAAACCCAAAGGCGAGCTACTGGAGGATAAACGCCCTTATAACTGATAATACAGCATCAACTGTTCAGCAAACACTACAAAACCTAAATTGTAATGTAAATATAAACAGACAAGTTTTTTGGGAAATAGAAACAGATAATAATAAAAATCAAATATTAAAAAAGATTGATGAATCAGGAGAACTCTATAACTCAAACAAAGAATACATTGATAAAAACACAGACAATAACTACGATTTATCTCTACTAGTATTACAAAAAGATGACGTCAATGCTAGAATGAAATACGAATCCCTTTCGAATCGTTTTAAAATTAGCGGAATTAATAAAATCACTAGTGGCGTAGTCTGGAATATCTCATTGAATGGCGGTAATATACAGGATGTTTTAGAACAAATTATTAACACTAATATACTTTACAATCAAGAATCTCATGAATGCTATAGAATCTACTAAACACTATAAAGAAAGAATAAAAAAAGAAGTTAAAAACACATTAACGGAAACAACCTTTCCAAAAGGAACAAAGAAAACGGGGAAAGTTCGTGATCAATATGTGCTTGAGGATAAGATTGCTCTCATTACAACGGACAGACAAAGTGCTTTTGATCGAGTTTTAGCTTCTATTCCATTTAAAGGTCAAGTCCTGAACCTAACAAGTGCATGGTGGTTTGAAAGAACAAAAAATATTATACCAAACCATGTAATAGA
>CENJ01099189.1_pt1 | contig 21397 bp, 21 predicted proteins | sample 356161 | NCBI WGS metagenome assembly CENJ01 (sample SAMEA2619531, study PRJEB7988) | marine metagenome | biome: marine biome (ENVO:00000447); feature: surface water layer (ENVO:00002042); material: "saline water (ENVO:00002010), including plankton (ENVO:xxxxxxxx)" | depth 5 m
AGAGGTTAATTTTAGGAATTTAATAGTTCTAATACGTTCTCAGGAGGCCTACCTATTACGGCCTTGTCCCTAGAGGTAACAATTGGCCTTTCTATAATTTTAGGGAAATTGACCATTTTATTGATTAGCTCAATATCGTTTTCAATAATATCTTTAATATTGTTTTCTTTAAAATCGGCCTCATTTTTTCTTACAAAATCCTTAGGTCTTTTATTTAACAATCTAGAAATATTCTCGAGATCATACTCGTCTAAAGGCGTTTTTAAATACTCTATAATTGTTGGTTTTATTCCGTGATCTTTAATTATTCGTAGAGTTTGCCTACTTTTACTACATCTTGGATTGTGATAAATTGTTAAATCCTTCATTTTATTTCCTCAAAAATTCCTGTTTCTCTATTTTTAAATACTTTGTCATGTAAAAATACTCTGCCATTCATCGCAATGTAAACACCATGCGGCATTGTCTGAACATAAGCCAGAGCGCTAGCAATGTTAAATAGACCATCTGATGTACCAAATTTATATGGTATCATTGCGCCTGTCATAATAATAGTTTTCTTGAGATTTTTTCCGCCAAGAACTTTTGCTGTTTCAGTCATTGTATCTGTACCATGAGTAATTACAATTTGGTCTTCAAAAGCAGCGGTGCATTTTTTCACGATAAATTCTCTATCTTTTTCTTTCATATCTAAACTGTCAAGCATCATAAGTGTCTCAATACCAACTTCAACCTTAGACCTGCCTAATGCTAAAATCTCATTCATATGAGTTTCTTTGAAATAAAGCCTTCCATTTTTTTCATCATAATCTTTGTCAAATGTTCCTCCTGTCACAAATATTTTTATCATCTCAAAGCACTTTCACAGATTCATTGTATGGTTTTTTATCTAAAACTGGGACCTGGGCATCTTTTTTAGGAAAACCTATAGGTATAAGTAAATATGCTTTTTCATTTTTAGGTCTTTCTAATATCTTTTCAAGAAACCCCATAGGACTAGGGGTATGAGTTAAACAAACCAGCCCGGCATTTTGAATTGCGGCAAGTAAAAAACCAGATGCAATACCAACTGACTCATTAACATAATAGTTTTTTCTTTTCTTGCTCCCGCTGTTGTCATATGACTGTCTAAAAACGATGATCAATGCAGGCGCTTCTTCAAGAAATGGCTTTTCCCAATTAGTTTCGAATTTATTTAAATCCTTTAACCATTCATCAGTGGCTCTTTTTTCATAGAACTTTTTTTCTTCTTGTTCTGCCGCAATCCTAATTTTCTTTTTTAAGCCTTTGCTGTTTACAACCACAAAACTCCACGGCTGTTTATTCGCTCCAGATGGAGAGCTTATTGCAGTTTTTAAAATATTTTTTATTACTTTATCTGGAATTGCCTTAGATGAAAAATCTCTGATACTCCTCCTACTTAACATCAGCTGCATAAAATTATGAGAATGCTCAAACATTTCTTGATCATTTTTTTTCTTATAATTATATCGTTTAAATTTCATAAATATATATTCATTTTCATCCATATAAATATAACAATAGCATAAAAGAATTGTTTGATAAGAATCAAGAGATTGAATTTTTATAAATGAATGTTTATTAATTTCAAACAAGTTTTATCTAATTAAACTTTATGAAGCATACTCTTCGAATCGCGCTTGGAATCATTTTGGTTATCATTGGTTTGATAGGCGGCTTAATTCCTATTTTCCAAGGATGGTTGTTTGGCATCCCAGGCTTAATTATTTTGGCTGATTATTTTCCTCCAATAAAACGATTACTTACCTGGGCTAAAAAAAAAGCAGGTTATAAAGAAAAATCTGAGAGCTAATAACAATAGACCTTTAATTGAAAGACTAGTTTGATTAATCTTCAGTGCTATTTAATCAAAAAATTTAATGTTTTTATAAAATAAGCCTATAAGTATGTCAAAAAAATCTTCAAAAATTACCACAATAATAGGCACTCAATGGGGCGATGAAGGTAAAGGGAAAATTACCGATTTTTTTGCAGGTGAAGCTGATTATGTAGTGCGATTTCATGGCGGGAATAATGCAGGGCATACCGTCATTGTAGACGGCGACACGTATAAATTGCATCTAATTCCATCTGGAGTTTTATACAGTCACCCTTTAAGTGTAATTGGTAATGGAGTTGTGATTGACCCTTCGGCACTAATCAAAGAAATTAAATACCTACAAGAAAAAGGTGTTGATCCAAATTTAAAGGTTAGTGATCGCGCCCATGTTATTTTACCATACCATATTGAAATGGACATCGCTCTAACGAAACACCAAGGTGAGCTTGCGGCAGGAAGCACTAAAAGAGGCATTGCGCCAGTGTATGGTGACAAGATGTATAGACATGGAATAAGGATGATAGATCTTTTAGAGCCAGAAGTATTTAAAGACAAATTAGAAAAAGCTTTTAGTTTTAATATGACATTAATTAAAGCTTTTGGCCACACTTCAGACCTTAATAAGAATGATATTTTTAATAAATATATTGAGTTTGGAAAATTTTTAAAACCTTACATTTCAGATGTTTCCGTTGACCTGTATAGTTCATACAAAAGTGGATCATCTATATTGTTCGAAGGCGCACAAGGCATAAGTCTAGATGTTGATCATGGTGTTTATCCCCATACCACTAGCAGTAATACTCTCGCAGGGCATATTTCATCCGGTACAGGTATAACTTTTAGAAAAATTGATCGAGTAATTGGGGTAACAAAAGCATACCTGAGTAGAGTAGGTCAATCCCCTCTTCCTACTGAACTTGAAGGAGATGAGTCAATAACTCTTAGGGACAAGGGCGGTGAATACGGGACAACAACAGGAAGACCAAGAAGAGTTGGGTGGCTAGATTTAGTACAAGTAAGACAGGCAGTGAGGACTAATGGTCTATCAGAAATCGCTCTTACAAAACTTGATATTTTATCCGGGTTTGAAGAACTGCCTATATGCCATTCTTATAAGGTCGGTGATAAAATAATAAAAGAAATGCCGGCGTCATTATCAGACTTTAGAAAATCAAAACCTGTCTATGAAACCTTAGAAGGTTGGGGAGACATAACTTCAGACATGATCAAAGAGGGATTTGATGCGCTTCCATTAACATTACGTAATTATGTAAAATATATTGAAGGCCAAATTGATTGCAAAATAACCATAATATCTGTTGGCCCACAAAGACATGAAACTATAATCCGCTGATCAATGGGTTTTACGAAAGAAATAATTGATCTTTCAGGGCTAGACGATAATCAGATAAAAAGTAAACTTTCTGAATTAAATATAGCTCTTACTCCTGAAGAAGGGAAAAAGATTCAAAATGAAATGCTTGGCAGGCCCCCTTCTCTTGCAGAGCTAGTGTTATTTTCTATCCAAGGATCAGAACACTGCTCATACAAAAGCAGTCGAAATCACTTAAAACAATTCATTACAGAGAGCCCGGATGTTGTTCTGGGCGCAAAAGAGGATGCTGGTGTGGTTGCAATCACCACAGACAAAAAAGGACATCGATGGTGCGTTGTAATGAGTCACGAATCTCATAATCACCCTTCTCAGATCGTACCGTATGAAGGCGCTGCAACAGGAGTAGGCGGAAATGTCCGAGATGTAATGTGCATGGGGGCAGAAGTAATTGCCTGTTCAGATTCATTTCGATTTGGTGAAATAGATAGTAATAAAACAAAGTGGATACATGATGGGGTTGTTTCCGGGGTTGCTGGTTACGGGAACCCTTTAGGAATTCCTAATATTGGTGGAGATATATATTATGACAGCGGATATAATGATAACTGTCTCGTTACGTTAGTAACCTTAGGAATAGTAAGAGAGGATCATATCATTCACTCCTATGCTCCTAAAAAATCAAACGGGTATGATTTGATTTTATTAGGTAAGCCAACAGACAATAGCGGCTTTGGAGGTGCAAGCTTTGCTTCGTTAGAACTAGAGGAAGAAAAAAAAGAACAAAATAAAGGAGCTGTGCAAGAGCCAAATGCATTTCTAGAGAGGCACTTGCTTAAATCTACCTACTCTTTATTTAAATATTTACAAAAGAACAACTTGTGTGAAAAAGTAGGCTTTAAAGATTTAGGAGCTGGCGGTGTAGCTTGTGCAAGCGTTGAACTGGCTGAAACATCAGGATATGGATCTGAAGTATGGCTAGATAAAGTTCATATTGGAATGAATGATTTACATCCAAGTGTGTATTTGTGTTCAGAAACACAAGAGCGATTTATGTGGGTCAGCCCTCCAGAGTTAACAGAAAAAATAGTTAAACACTATAACAAAGATTTTGATCTACCTAATGTATCTTCAGGAGCAAGAGCATCCGTGATAGGTAAGATTCAAGATGATAAAAATTATGTAGTGTATAATAATGGTGAAAAGATTGTAGACGCTCTTGCTGAGGAAGTGACAAAAGGATTTATATATGACAGAGAATATATAAACCCAGATAATGTTTTTAAAGAACCTAAAATTTCTACCCCTGAAGATTTAAATATTATACTCAAGAAAATGATCTCTCATGAAAACATTGCATCAAGATCCGTTGTTTTTGAATCTTATGATAAGCAAGTACAAGGAAGAACCATAATAGAATCAGGCATGAGTGATGCTGGTGTTATGGCCCCATTTAACAGTGATGAATACCCAAAAGAAATCAGAAAGGTTGGAATTGCCCTTTCCACAGATCATAATCCAAACCAAAGTAAAATAAATCCATATCTAGGTGGAATGAATGCAACGCTTGAAGCGATGAGGAATGTCGCTGCTGTAGGCGCTACTCCACATGCTTTATCAGATTGTCTCTGTTTTGGTAACCCAGAAAAGCCTCATCAAATGTGGGAATTTGTTGAAGCAGTAAAAGGGGTTTCTGATGCATCCAAAGGAGTAAAATTAAAAGAACACCCAGAGTCTCCTACCCCGATAATAGCAGGCAATGTCAGCTTTTATAACGAATCAAAATCAAACTCAATACCACCTAGCCCAATTATTAGTTGTTTGGGGAAAATGGACAGTGTGGATAGGGCAATCACTATGTCCTTTAAAAAAATTAATTCAAAAATATTTATGGTAGGAAAAAGAAAAGATGAACTTGGAGGAAGCTTATATTATAGTCTTTTTGGTGAGTTAGGAGCTAATGTCCCGAGCCCAGATTTGAATGAAGTTAAAGATCAAATATATGCTATCACAGATTGTATTGATAATAAACTAATTGAATCATGTCATGATATTTCTGATGGTGGAATTGCTGTTGCATTATCTGAAATGACTTTTGAAAATAATATTGGATGCTCAGTCACTATACCAGGAACATTATCAATGGAAAAGTTGCTCTTTTCAGAAACTGGTGGCTTTATCATTGAAGTAGAAGATTCAAAGACTGAAAACGTAAATGAGGTTTTTAATAACCATAATATCAATTTGGAGTTAATTGGAGAAACCTCCAAAGATCAAAAATTAGTAATCAACGATGCAATCAATATGGAAGTTGAAGAAATGAAAAGTCTCTGGACTAATGGGCTCCGAGAAAAAATAAAATAATGAACAATAAAAAAACAGATTATAAATCTGCAGGTGTAGATATCAAAGCAGGCAATGAAGCTGTAGACTTAATTAAAGAAAAAGTTAAAAGTACTCACACAAAAGAGGTGCTCACTGGCATTGGAAGTTTCGGGTCATTATATAGTATTAAAGAAATATTATCTTACTACGCAAACCCCGTCTTGGTTCAAAGCATTGATGGTGTAGGGACTAAAACAATCATTGCCAGAAAAATGAAAAAATTTAACACAATCGGCATAGATCTTTTGAGTGCATGTGCTAACGATATTTTGGTAATGGGCGCAAAACCTTTAACATTTCTAGATTACATTGCAAATGATAAACTAAACCCTATAATTGTTGATAAAATTGTCGAGGGAATGACCAGAGCATGCAAAGAAACTGGCGTATCACTTGTTGGTGGAGAAACCGCTGAAATGCCAGACACATATTTACCAGGCGAACATGATCTTGTTGGCGTTATAACAGGCATAGTTGATAAAGATAAAATTATAACTGGTAAAAACATTTCACCAGGTGATGTTTTAGTAGGATTGCCATCAAATGGCTTACATACAAATGGGTATTCACTGGCAAGAAAAATTTTCTTTAAAGATATGGAATATAGTGTTGATACATACCTTGAAGGTCTTAATAATACAGTTGGAGCAGCACTACTAGAGCCACATATAAACTATACTAACCATGTTTTTAAATTGTTAAATGATAAAATCAATATAAAAGGAATTGCACATATTACCGGCGGAGGCTTAACAGAAAACATACCCCGCATATTGCCTAATGGGTGCTCAGTAAAAATTCAAAAAGGGACTTGGCCATCCCTACCAATATTTGATACTCTAAAAGATCTTGGCAATGTTGAAGAAGAGGAAATGTACCAAGCATTTAACATGGGTATTGGTATGGTTTTTATTGTAGATAGTGATATGGTGGATTCTATAGAAAAAGCGTTATATAACATTACAAATATCTATACAATTGGTGAAGTAATTGAAGGTGAAAATATAGTTCACTATAACTAAACAAATTTCGTAATGTTATCCAATAATATAATGTAAGGGATTTTATGCAAAACGATTCAAAATTATTGCCAGAATTAAATTTAAGAGTAATTGTTTTAGGTTTATTGTTATCTGTAATAATGGGGTCGGCAAATGTTTACCTCGGACTTAAAGCGGGCATGACCGTTTCAGCTTCTATCCCTGCAGCTGTTCTTGGTATGTTAGCTTTAAAATATTTTTCCAGAATGAGTGGAACCTCGAACTCAATTTTAGAAGCGAATCAAATTCAGACAGCTGCTTCTGCAGGTGAATCTCTAGCAGCAGGAATAATTTTCACAATGCCAGCATTAATATTAATCGGCGTCTGGCAGTCATTTGATATGTATCTTACAACTGTAATTGCTTTTACAGGAGGACTACTTGGTATATTGTTTATGATCCCAATGAGACAGGTTTTCATTGTAAAAAATGAAGACAACCTGCAATACCCTGAAGGATTAGCATGTGCATCTGTACTTGAAGCTGGACAAAATGATGCTGAATCGGATAGTGCAACATCAATTATTAGAGGAGCCCTAGTTGGTGGTGCATTTAAAGGATTGATTTCATTTGCTGGGGTTCTTAAAGGCAATCTAGAAACAGCAATGCTAAGTGGAAGCAGAATATTCTTCTTTGGTAGCGATATATCTCCAGCTCTACTTGCTGTGGGATTCATCGTTCGACTAAATGTCGCTGTGCTTATTTTTATTGGTGGTTCCATAGGGTGGTTAATAGGCATACCTTTGTTGGGTGGCGGATTAGACTATATATCACACCCTGCTGATGGGGCATGGGCTCTTTGGTCTACAAAAATAAGATACATAGGTGTTGGAGCCATGGTAATTGGTGGTATGGCCTCAATCTTTAAAGTGAGAAAAGGATTAATTGATGCTATTAAAATATTGCGGAAGAGCCAAATAAATTCAGATCAAAGCAACACTCCCTTAAATGAACAGAATATATCAGCAAAGGCAATTAATATATTTTCTGTAATTGCTATAGTCTTGGTTGGCGGCGTTTATTTTTACATTACCAATAATGCAGCAATTGCTGCAATTACAACGATAATCATGATTGTAATGGCATTCTTTTTTACTGCAGTTGCATCCTATATTGTAGGTCTGGTTGGAAACTCAAATTCTCCAGTTTCAGGCATGACAATTACTGCAGTACTATTTACTGGTGGCATGCTCTATATCTTTGGTTTTTCTGGGACAGAGGGAATGATAGCTACGCTCGGTGTAGCTGCAATAGTATGCTGTGCTGCATGTACTTCAGGAGATGTTTGCAATGACCTTAAAACTGGTCAAATTGTAGGAGCAACTCCTTATAGACAACAAACAATGCAAATCGCTGGCGTTGCAGTTGCTTCTCTAGTAATGGCTCCGATCATGCAATTGCTTCATGAAAACACTCCAGGTGGGATTGGCGGTAGAGAACTTGCAGCACCTCAAGCAGGCTTATTTGCAAGCCTTGCAAAAGGCTTTTTTGGGGACGGCGTTCTTCCTTGGAACATGGTTTTAATTGGATGTGCACTCGGAATTATAATTCTTATAATTGACTCTATTCTCGAGACAAAAGATAGCGATTTTAGACTTCACCTTATGCCTGTTGCTGTTGGTATTTATCTACCTTTTGGGCTATCTACCCCAATTCTTATAGGTGGAGTAATGGCTCATTTTATTCTATCAGATAATAAAACAAAAGGAGAACCAGACAGTATACTTCAAAGAGGAATTCTCTTATCATCTGGCTTAATCGCAGGAGAGTCATTAATGGGAATCTTACTAGCATTTATTGCTGGAGCTGGAATTAAAAATCTTAACCTGGGCATTGATCCTAACGTAACCAGTGGATTAACACTTATCATTGCAATAATCACAGTTTATTGGATCTACATTCAGTCAAAACCAAAATTATTAAAATAGTTAACAAAAAAGCCCCAAGTTTTTTGGGGCTTTTTTAAAAATGATAAAAAGAGCTTGAATGCTATTCGATCATCTCTCCGCCACCCATCATATCCGCTAAATTAAAAGCGCCTTCTTTTTCCATAGCTTTAGCCGCAGTAACAATAATTTTTCTAGCGTCATCAACTTCTCTTTTGGGCTTTGGACCTTCAACGGGCTCAAACATAGCTTGTTTTTTCTGAGGTAAGTTACCAATAACTCTGTCAACTGTCTCTTGTTCAATTCCTTTCAATGCCATCGCTAATGCATCAAGTTCAACACTATTACAAAGATCTCTTAGGATTCCATCAGGGAAGTTCGCTAAAATATCCTCAAAGGTTAGAACTAACATTTTAACATCTTTATATAATTCAGGATTTTCATTTTGAAGAGTTTGCATATATCTTTCAGCTTCATCTGCACCCATCTCTCCTATTAGATCAGCAATCTCTTTGGCTCCTCCTCTAGAAAACTCAACTGGCTTGGGTAAGTAAGATGCTTTTTCTTTTAGTTTACCCGCAACTTCTACTATCGCTTCTAAAGGAACATCCTGTAAACTACCAAGTTCAATTAATACTTTCCCTTTTTCTTCAGGCTTCATGCGTTCTAAAATAGACATTCTTTTGGAAGAATCTAGCTGAGCTAATGCTATAGCAATTACCGGGACATCTTCATTTGCAAGTAATGCAACAAGCTGTTCATCAGTCATTTCAGTTAAAAATTCAAATGGCTTGATTGGTCCTTCGTCCTCGTCATCTCCGCCTTCTTCAGAAAATTGTTCACTTAAAAAACCAAAATAGAATTCTTCCATTATTCGTCTTTTCAAAGTAAATGAGACGCTATCCATTTCTCGAATGGTAGCTCTTATTTTTCTTACCTCAGTACGAGATAAACCCTTAATAAGAGACATAGCAAGGCTTTCACCTAATACTGAAAAAAGAATTGCGACTTTATGTAGCCCTGATAGGCGATTATAATCTGTTATCATATCTAAAACCTCCTACCCTTACTTTTCTTTCTGTTCAGAACCATCACTATCTGCATCAGCAGCAGGAGTCTCTTGCTCAGATTCAGCTGGCGGTGTAGGTTCTGGTTGCTCTAACCATTCTTTTACTATCGTGGTAGTTCTATCCGGCTGGCCTACACTCATGGATACAACGGATTTGCGTATATCTTTTATTTCACTCCTGACCACATCTGGATCATTATCACTCGATGGTGGCAACGAACTTTCAGGCTGAGATTCTTCTTTATCAGCGCCTGTTACTTCTTGATCAGCGGACTGCTCAGGCTGAGGTGCAGGTGGCGTAACTACAGGCTCCTCAGACTGAGACTTTGATGCTGGTTCTTCAGTTTTTGAATTTTGTTTAGACTCTTTATCTTTACTTGGCACCTCTCTTCTTTTCCTTCTTGGTCTACGTGGTGGTGGAGGCATCATCCAAGGAGGAACAGGTGCTTGCCTGCTATTATTTCTTAATAAAACAAATATTAAAGCTGCTATCAAAATAAATACTAAAGCACCAAGAACAATTAAGATGATAAAAGTATTTCCACTTTCTTTTTCCATATCCTGATGCAACTTGTCTAACTCTTCTTGAACGCTATCAAGTTCGCGAATCTTGTCAGCAATTTCTTGTTCTCTTTCCTCTTTCTGTTTTTCTCTCTCAGCCATTTCAGCTTGAATTTTACGCTTTGCTTTAACTTCTTCATCCTTAGATTTTGAAACAACTGCAGTTTGAAGTGATTTTGCTAACTCATCTAACTCAGTACTAAGGCTAACATACCTTAGAGAATCTATACGTTCTTGCTTGCTAACACTTTTTAAACTATCACGTTTTTCGGCGCTCTTAAGCATTGATTTCAAAGCAACAATTTCATCGTTTAATTTCTTAAGCTTTAATGAGTCTCTTAAAAGCATGTCTTTTTTCTCTTGCGCATAAGCGCGATCTTTGGCTTGCTGCTCTAGTTGTGAAATTTGTCCCTCAAAAAACTTTCTATCATCTTCTCTTCTAGCAGACTCTTCTTCTCTGTATCTAGTTAATTCATCCTTCCAGGTAGCATCTTGAGTATTTTCTTCAATTTCTCTTTTTTGCTCAAGAAGTTCAATTTTTTCTGCTATGTTTTTCAGCATGATCTGTTCAGCTGAGCGCTGATCTCTTCTTTCTCTAAAACTAGCTGTCATTATAGTTAGCTTATCACCGCGGTTTCTATCAAATTTTGCTGCAGCCATAGTTAACTGTCTGATATTTTCGATAAGCTCTGGAGCAGCTCCCTCCTGCAAAATTAAACTAATATACATCTTTTTTACTTCAGCTCTCGATGGCCTTGTCCTTGATAAAATCTTATCAACCCGAGGTTCGTTTGAACTACTACTCTCATCAGTAACTTCAATTGGTTTCTTTGTTTCAACTGACATTACTGGGGGCTTTGGTTCTTCGGCTTTTTTTGAAGCTTTATTTGAATTCGTAAAATCCATCTCAAACCCTGGGATTGGTAACCCGACAGAGTAACCAGATTGACTAGATTCTTCTTCTGATTCTATTGCTTGCTGAATACTTGATAAAGATTCCTCTACAATGGTCTTCTCCTTAGGCATATCATTAGAAGACTGATTTGAATTTTTTTCTGACAAAACTGTGATTTGCTCTTCAACTTCATCGCTAATATCTAGATCAATATCAACATTAATAACATATTTATTACTGTCAATAATCTTAGAAAGAGCATCTTTGATTCTTTCTCTTATATTATTTTCTACCATAAGCTTTTGTGCTAGGTAGCCAGACCCTTGGCCTATTAAAAAAGCAGACAGTAAGAAAACCGCTAATCTTCTTTTAATATTTGAAACTATTTTTATCATGAAATACTCCTCGGTATGTATTTAATCTTCATAGCTTGTTGCTGACCGCCCCTTACCATGATGTGGCGGATTTAAAAAAGTAATTTGAATTCTTCTGTTTTTAGATTTCATTTTTTCGTTTTTATTTAAACCTAAAACAGTTGGCATTTCTTTCCCGTCTGGAGTTTTAACTGGATCTTTCCAAGTTAATGTTAAAGGATTCCACATTGGGTTTTGCTTTTTTACACTATCAAGCCCATGAGGAGCCCAAGGACCATACCCTGCAGCCAATAATCGTGGTGCAGGTATTCCCTTGTCGATCATGTAACGTACAACGCTAGCACCCCTTGCGGCAGAAAGTTCCCAGTTGGTAGCAAAGTTCTTTCTCCATTTTTTTGGCATTTTATCTGAATCAGAATGACCAGCGACCTCTACTTGAAAAGGACTCAATTGAATTTTTGGTATAATTTCTTCATCTAAAAGTCCTTTTAACTCTTCTTTCATAGAGGCTTTACCAATTGGAAAAGCATAATCGCCTTTAATATTCACTATTAGACCTTTTGAACTAGTTTGAATATCGATTGGAGGATCACCTTTTGGATTCTCTTTTTTCATCTCCTCAATAGTTTCTTCCATTTCTTTTTTCATTTCAGCTAAATTTTTAATTGGTTCAAACTCACCCTCTTCTTCAGCTTTTCCGCTGGCTTTGATTTTACTCCCTAATGACTTACCCTCAGAATTTGCCATTTCTTGAAGTTTTACAGGATCCATAGTAGATATAGCAGCAAGTAATACAAAAAATGCAAATAATAATGTCATCATGTCTGCAAAAGTTCCGAACCATCCAGGAAGCCCCTCTTCAACAGAGTTAGCTCCATCCTCAAAACCTTTTTTATATCCGTTTTTAAATTCTGCGCCAGCCATAAGAAAACTCTAGCCTTCTGCTTTCCACTCTCCAGGAGGAATGAATGAATTTAATTTTTCACGAACAATTAAAGGATGCTTTTTCTGATGAATTAACCTTGCAGCTTCTACTAATAGCGCTGCTGACATCGATGTTTGAGTAGTTTTATTGCCCATCTTATCTGCCATTGGTAGAAAAAATAAATTTGCAAAAACAGCACCATAAAGAGTGGTAATTAGAGCTGCCGCCATACCACCACCTAAATTGTCTGCTCCTCCTTCACCACCAAAACCAGCTAACATAAGAACAAGACCAATAAGAGTACCTACCATACCCCATGCTGGAGCTAAATCACCCATTGACTTCAACATTGATTTCTGAACATTTTCTCTTTTTTCTCTATATTCGATTCTTGTCTCCATAATTTCAGTTATCTCATCAAGAGAGTAGCCGTCTACAACCATTTGAACGCCATCTTTGAAAAAATAATTTTTTATACCATCAACTGATTTTTCAAGATCAGCTGCACCTTTCCTTCCAACTTCAGCTACTTCAACAGCTTCATCTACAAGTGGCCCCATTTTATCATCAGCTGGCTTTAGAACAGCACCAATAGCTTTTCCAAGAGCAACAACGTGAGGCATTGGAAAAGCAACAAATATAGACGCAATCATTCCTCCAAATACAATTCCAAAACTTGGTGCAGATAGAAAGTTTCCAAATCCCCCTGCTGAACCTTCAACAAAAAGAGCATAAGCAATACTACCTATCATACAAACAAAACCAAATATAACTCCTATAATTAAAGCAATATCCATGTTTTACTCCTCAAATAAATTAGCTTCTTTAAGACGATTCTCATGAAGCGCCTTTAAAATATTTCTGACATCATCATACTCAGGATCTAACCTAAGTGCGAGATTCCAATTTATCGTGGCTCTTTGAACATCACCTAACTTGTAATATATAGAACCACGCCTAGCGTAAGCTAAAGCTAAATCAGGTTTCAGTTCCAATGATAAATCAACTTCCTTTAGTGCTTCACGAAAATCACCTGCGTAAAAATATCTAAGACTTCTTGATAAGTGTCTCATAGCTTCATTCATATTTTTTTCATGAACGTTTTTACTAAGTTTTAACTGTTTAAGTGAATCCACAAGAAATTGTGATTCCTGCTCCAGAGCAGATAATTGTACCATCAAATTTCGCATTTCATTATTCATCATGGACATAGAGTCTCTTAACGACAATACGGTAAAATCAGCCATCGCAATCGTAGAATCCATGTAAGCAGGGATAGAACCGCTTTCAGAACTAGATGCACTACCTCTAAATAAAGGCTGGTTAGATGGTCCACTTGAAGTGGACCTCAACCCACCACCTGCTCTTGGAACTGCCATATCAAACCCCACCGTGAATGCTGGATGCCCAGTCCAATAACGAGTTTTCCAGCTAGGTAAGCGCTCTATGTGGGTGAACCCAAGGTTCAGGCGGTAATCCGAGGTAAGGGGGATGCGGAGTCCCACATTGACACCTGTTCCATCGAATTCACCCACAATATCCATTCCACCAGTTCTACCGAAGTAGGGCGTTTTCAATAAGAATCCAACAAAGACACCCGCATTTGCCGTTTGTGCTGAATCACTTATTACTTTGACACTATCCATCGGGCCTAGGCCTCCAGTACCGAAACCCATGAAAGTGCTCATCTTATAATCACCTAAATCTTTCTCACTAGCAAGTACTAGAAAAAAAGATAAAAGGTCAGTATTTAAACTTAAAACTTGTTCGTCGTCTTGGTTGTTTTGGAAGACAATATCTTGCAAACCTGCTGAAAGAGAAATATCATTATAAACAAAAATTTTTTGTTGAAAATGGAACCCAAATTCTACTTGTGGAGAATACTGAGATTCAGAAATCAAATTCAAGGCTGTCGTATCACCCCCTTGAACAGCAGAGAATCCTGCAGAAAAACCTTTCGCAAATTCCATATCGAAGTAAACACCTTTAGCTGTGTTGATGGGATCAAAATTGTGGAGTTCTACCCCAAAACCAGTCCTAAAAATATAAGGAGCTTTTTCAACGCTAGATGTTGGAATTCTCATCATTAAACCAGGGCGAGTGTAAGCAACTCGAGCAGATGCAAAAATCATACTTGACAAAAATACAAGTGTAAATAATATATTTTTTTTGCTATTCATTTAATTGCTATATGTTGTGTATTTCCTGTTCAGCAAATGCTTTATACTCACCATCAGGGTAAAAGTTAACTAATGTTTGAAAAACTTTTTGAGCTTTATCCCTCATTCCAATGTCTCTATAAATGATTCCTTTTTTAAAGAGAACCAATTCAGAATAAGCAGAGTCATTAAACGATGCTAATTTTTCTAAGCAAAGCAAAGCCTGCTTGTACCTCCCAATTTTTTCATAGGAATCAGCAAGCAAGAATAGTCCTTTAGTAGCATTTCTAGGTTCACCTTTTTCAAATGGAAGCACTCCTAAATATTCAATACACTTATCAAACTGCTCATTATTATAGTGTATGACTCCTTTTACGTAAATATCTTCATCAAAATCTTTAAGTATTATTTTATGCTCAATGTTTTCTGCTTGAGGGTCAACTTCTTCAATAATACCGTGGTCAACGGATGATAATTCTAATGGAAGAGATACTTCAATTTCTGGTTTAACTAATTCAACTTCAATTGAACTAACATTTAACATTTCTGAATTAAGCCTCTGTTTTAGACTAATAATTTGATTTTTTAGATTGGAATTTTCAACTTCAAGCTGCTCTATCTTAGAGTAATAATCATTTTCGATGTTACTAACTTGACTAGTGATTTTATTTATGGATGAAATCATATCAGATGCTTTGGCTGTGGCAATAGAATTATATTCTTTTTTATCTATAATACTATTCGATTTAACTTCATGAGTTTCATCTATATTTGGTTGTTCTAATGTACCAAAATTATCTGCAGGCTTAATGACCACCCCCATATCAGGTAAAAATGTATCGCCATCTACATGTTGACCAAAGACATTCGGAACAAGAAATGTTAAAATAATATAAAGTAATTTGATTATCATAAGATGTTTTTTTATTGATACTCTTCCCAATCAATTACATAAGAATAACCAATGAAAGACCCAAAGTCTTGAGGAACATACAATTCGAACTTCCCTAGAGCTCCTGGCAACAGGCTAGCATCAGAGACAATCCCACTATCAAAAGTATTGTAAGAACCTTGTATAAATGTTGTCAATGTGCGAGTTTCTCCACTCCAATTTTTTCTAAACACAAAATCCATTTTTACAAAATCTGCTCTTCTACCCCCAATGTTTTTAATTTCACCATTAAAAACAACATTTCCTTGCGTATCCTTTTTTTCAGATATGTTACCCATTAAAACGCAATTAGCTGAAAACTTTTCACTAGCATCTCTATTAGAAACACTTGAAGATGTGTACTTAGGAACAGTCAACTTTGGCATAGGAGGTGGAGCATAACTTTCTCTGATTTGCTCTGGAACATATTCTTGCTGATCTTCGGTTATAACATTATCAACAATCCGAACTACCTCGTCTCTCTTAATTATTAAATAACCAACTAGAGTCTCAACTTTTAAAGATTTATCATCTTGATATACAATTTTCCCAAAAACTGTGCTGCCATTTTTTAAAATTATTTCTTTCGAATAAATAGTTAATGGATTGATCCACATTTTACTTAGAGCTTTAAGATCATCCATTTCTCTACTTAAATGCTTGAACTCTGCTGTTAGCTTTTTTATTTCAAAATTAAGTTCATTTAAAATAAAATCATTGGATGCTCCTCCACTAGCTTCTGCTGTTTGAGGAACAGGTACTGACGAAACTTCTTGATTAACAGAATTTGCAGCTGCAGCAGAAATGACCGTCTTATCAACTACAGCAGATGAAGTACCAACGTTAATTTCTAAATTATCATCATCACTATCTACTTTAATAGATTGTTCATGAATTACTTTTTTGTCTGCTATGACCTTTAAAGTATATTCGCCTTCTAGAACATTATTTAACTTAAACTCACCATCTCTATTGGTTTTGTCATCTTTTTTAGTACCAGCAAGTTCGACAGTTACCTTACCATCTATACCTTTAACAGTACCTTTTAAGTCATATTTTTCTGCAGCAAACGACACTGAGTGCCCAAAAAGCAACAGAACATACAGCGAGCATACAACTCGCCCTATAAAGCTCAATTGTGATCTCATTTCTTACCTCGGATATTTTAAGTCACTTCGCATCTTTCAATGCAGAGTGGGAGCAATTTTACTTAATAATCAATCACGTGTCAAGAAAATATAAATAATTAACAATTACTCACATTCATTGAGGAGTGAAGATATTTTATTTCCAAAAGGAATCTAATTTACTTTTCCGATTTTTAGCTATTTTATAGTTTTTTTCAACTTCTAATCGTAAACCTTCATCTAAATCTAGCGCTAAAGATTTTTCATATGATTCAAGAATTAAATCAAATTCTGTATCGCCTAACTTTGTATATGATTGAGCAATCCAGTAAAATGGTTCACCATTTCTTGGAAATAAAGATGATGCTCTGGAAAATTTCTCAATCGCATCCCATATTCCACTTTTATTGCCTTTTTTAATTAATATTCTCCCCTCAGCAATTAAAAGCCCAAAGTTAGACTCTTTATTATCGCCATCTATAGAAGTTGATTTATTAAATTGCTGAACAGCTAATTTTAAATTACCAGTATTTAGGTACCTTTTTGCAACACTATTATTTGCAGTAACCAACGCATCTCTGATACGTTGATTGTTGCCACTAACTGAAAGAAGAGAGTCTTGAACTGCTACTAATTTGGTGGGATTTTCAATGCTGAGTTTTTTGTAGTTTTTTCCAGCACAATTAAAAAATTGAACAAATATTATTATAAATAAACTGTTTTTTATTGCCATTTTTACCTTCCTATTATCTTAACCATATATAGGTTACAGCTGCATTTTTTCTACCAAAATCAATGTCGTCTGGCTGATCGCAATCACTCCTCATATCGACCGCAGCTTTGTTAAACATATCATAATCCTCACCATATATCACATCTTTAAATCTACCATCTTGATCTTTACACCATTCTCTTACAACATTACGCAGCTTCCCCGAACCATGTCCTGTAATAACTTTAATTACTTTGGTTTTATTTTCGAACGAGCACTGACTAACTGCCGTTTCTAATATTATCATCGCTCTGTCTGGAGAATTCCCGCTATGTCCAATATCCAAAATTTTTAAATATTCACGCTTCATAATGCATAAATTTTAATAACCTATATGAAACTATCTACCTTATTTCATAAAAGTTAATGAAAAAAGTTATACTAGGAAGAACAGAAGAATCCGTATCTATAATCAGTCTTGGAGCTTGGTCGCACGGAAAACAAAACACAGACGATGGTGCAAGTGTTGGTTGGTCTAATCAATCTGATCAAGACTCAAAAGATGCATTATTACAATCTTTTTCATTAGGTATAAATCATTGGGACACTGCAGATGTGTACGGAGACGGGCATTCAGAGAAAATAATTGGCTCAATGTGGAATGAAATTTCAAGGAATAATATTTTTCTTGCTACAAAAGTTGGATGGGATAAAGGCCCAAATAAATACTGGTACAATTCAGATTACATTAGAACAAAAATGGAGCAATCTTTAAAAAACCTTAAAACTGATTGTGTTGATTTGTTTTATTTACACCACTGTAACTTTGGTAAAAAAGATCAATTTCTAGAAGGAGCAATCGAGCAATTATTACGTTTTAAGGAAGAAGGTAAAACTCGGTTCATTGGATTATCTGATTGGTCAGCAAATAGAATCATGAAATATATCGATATTGTGGACCCAGACGTGGTCCAACCATTATATAATGTTTATGATATTGAATATAAGACCTCGAGATTAAAAGATCACATTACAAAAAATAATCTAGGAGTATGTTTTTTTTCACCTATTAAACATGGAATACTCACAGGTAAGTACAACTCTATACCCGATTTCCCAAAAGGGGATTTTAGAAGATCCGTAAAAGAATTCAAAGACATTGAATTCATTAAGAAAATGAAGGAAAATAAGAAAAAGATTGAATCAAGATTTCCAAATCTTGGCGAAGATGCAATAATGCAGTCACTTCTCGGGGCAGTATTGTTTGATAACCCTACAGCATGCGTTTTATTAGGACAAAGAAACAAAATGCAAGCAGAGATAGCAGGAAGACTTGGAAAACCTATTACAAAAGAAGACTGTTTATGGATATTATCACTTTACAGAAATTAAAAAATGAAGATTTTTGAAAAATTAGAAACATTAGCTTACAGAAATATTGTAGTACCTTTACAAGGTAGAACAACATTTAATTTTGTTAATGAACATTATAACAAGGGCATGAAAGTTTTAGACTTTGGCTGCGGTACGGGCTCAAATTCAAAATTGTTTAACCCAGAAGACTACATTGGCTCTGAGGTTGATTCTAGTAGAGTAGAGAGCTCTGGGAAAAAATATCCAAAATATAAATTTGAAAAGATCCCAATAATTAATTCTTCGAAAGATAAGTTGCCCTGGGCAGATAATTCCTTTGACATGATATTTGTTTCTTTATGCCTTCATCATATTAATGCAGGATCCTGCAAACATATATTCAAAGAATTTCGAAGAGTATTGAAAAGTAATGGTAAAATATTAGGGATAGAGCCAGCCTTAATAGATGGAAAATATTTTTCCAACATACTTATGAACATTCTCGATGCTGGAGACTATATCCTCCCAATTAATAAGTACAAAAACATGTATAAGAGCGAATCTTTTACAACCACTCATATTAATGTAGTTAAAATCTTTGGTTATAACCTTTGGCAATATAGTTCAGTAGCGACCGATGAAGAACCAACTGAATTCGAAAATGGTAAAACGCAAATAAGAAAAATCACAAAACCCATTCATTTACTGGGCTTATATGGTAAATGGGTAGTTTTAATATTCTTGGGATATAAATTAATTGACTTATTAATCAATATGTTCGGTAGCATGTAAAGAAAATGCTGGAATTGGCGCATCAAATGTTTCTTCTGATTTAAGTTTCATTTGATACGACCCACTCATTATCCCAAGTGGTGTTTTTAAAGGGCAAAAACTAGAATACTCAAAAGTCATACGGGGTTTTATTAACGGTTGTAAACCGATTACTCCAGGACCACGAACCTCTTCAACGTTCCCATCTCCATCTTGAATATGCCAATATCTAGATAATAGTTGAACCTCTGAGTCGCCATTATTTTTTATTTTAACATCATAAGAAAATAAAAATATAGAATTCTCTGGCGATGACCTGCTTTTTACAAAGTGTGAAATTACTTTAATACTAATATTATTGTTTTTTACAGACATAAATTCAATAATTACCCTAATCGGAAATAAAAATTATAATGATAAAACAGAATTTCCTCGTCAATAAATTAACATTTATGTATTATTAATATTCCCTTAAAAAAATTGTTTCTAAGGTGATATCATTATGATTTTTATCATTAAAAATTTATCTCGTCCCTACAATGCATTCTAAATGAAGACTAAATTTTTATTTTTCAGAAACATTAATAATCTCTCCACCACGGACGGTGAACAACATATCACTAGTAATTTTAATACCACCTATTTCTTCATCATATTGAACTCTACATATCCATTGATTGTTAATCACATAAGGTTCGTACCACTGTCGGTATTTGATAGTCTTATAATTATTTTTGTTCTTTTTTAACCAATTATCTATGATAGGTAGTTTACCTGTTAGTGGATTATGAGTTGGTTTCTTACCAATTTTCTTTTCATAATTTTTCATAGATTCTTCATAAGAAAGAACTCTTAACTCAGGTTCCTCTTTCATATTCCATCCACTAGTCCAACCGGTATAACCACCATAATAAACCTTATACCATTTATTCAACAATCTTCCTTGTTGAACATCCTTACTTTCCAAAACAACTAATTCAGTATTTTCAGGGATACGGGTCAACTCTTGGTTACTATCTGGGTCGGGTAACAACCTACAGTTATAATTTGTAGTGACTGTAATATCTATAATATCTTTGATACCATATTTTTCATCTTTTTTTAAATCATAAGGTTTTGAGTCCCTTTTTTCCTTTAAAGGTGTTTTGTAAGAAACAAGTTTTGCCCTCTTCCCATTAAGGTCTTCTAACTCACCAAAGAATTGAGTCCACTCCAAATAATCTATCTTTTTTGACCAACTTGATTGTGATTTAACAATGAAGTTTTCATCAATGGATGAATCAAAAACCCCATCCATTTTATTTTTATAACTTTCTTTGGATAACCATATCGTCATGTTCAATTCACTATATTGTTGGTGAATTTCTTTAACCTTTTTAATCAAACTTTCTGAATCAACTTTACCCGTATATAGAATATCTAAATTGTAATAAATAAGAATATCGGTTTGATTTCTTTCAATATTTAGGACCTCAAAATCTGAACCAACGGGTTGTTGAATATCTTCTTGAACACAAGAAATCAATAATAATACAGATAATAATGGAAGGAGTTTTTTCATTTACTTCACACCCTCAAAGTTTGGTTCTATCCATTCTCTTAATACACCATCACTAGTTCGGAATTTAACTTTACCCTCATTGTAATTTCCATATTTGTAATACCAAATAGTGGTGTATTCCATCCTGTGAATATTATCAGGCTCACCGAGTATTGATTTGACTTCTTCTTTAATCAAGGAATTATTTAGACTCCTCCAAAGACTTTTAAGGTTGTTTGTTTTTTTTAGTTTAGATATCTCATCAGTTTTTTCAAGTAGGTCTTTTTCTAATTTCTCCACTCTTTTTTCTAAATCTTGTATCTTTGATACAATGGATTGAGATAACCCTACCGAACTAATTAATATAAATGTTAGAACTATTTTATTGACCATAATGAACTCAATTTTTATTTTCAGAAACATTGATAATCTCTCCACCACTAATGGTAAACGACATATCACTAGTAATTTT
>CENJ01088607.1_pt1 | contig 21395 bp, 15 predicted proteins | sample 356161 | NCBI WGS metagenome assembly CENJ01 (sample SAMEA2619531, study PRJEB7988) | marine metagenome | biome: marine biome (ENVO:00000447); feature: surface water layer (ENVO:00002042); material: "saline water (ENVO:00002010), including plankton (ENVO:xxxxxxxx)" | depth 5 m
TTTCTCATGATTTCGCATGAAATTATCGATCCATTTTTTAAAGTTGCGTATTTTGATGAATTGGTAAAAGATTCACTACCACTGCATATGTGTGCTTTTTCTACATGGTGCATATCAATATATCTCCTTGGTGGCCATAGAAATTTCTTTTTATTTGCATATTTCTGGGGAATAGCTGGGGCCGGTATGTCTGTTCTTACACCAGATACGCTTACAGGCTTTCCTACATTTGATTATTTAAACCATATGTATGGCCATACTTTAATTTTGTTGGGTGTATCTATGGTTCTAATACTGACTCAAGAGAGGCCATATCTGAAAGATTATTTCACTGTTATGTTGTTTAGTAGTTTTATATTCTTGCCAGCCATGTATGGAGTGAATTTCTTATTAGATACAAATTATTGGTATATTCTAGAGAAGCCTGAGGGCGATAACATAATGAATTTTATGCCTGAGGCTCCAATGCATATAGTTGCTCTAATACCTGTAGCTTGGCTGCTAACATATTTGCTCTATGTTCCATATCAGTTAAAAGATAGGAATGCCTGAAAGGTTCAATCGCCTTCATTTTGACTCAGTTGATTCAACTAACGATATCTGTTTGCGTGAATGTAAAAAAAGTAATTTTCCTGTTGTAGTTACAGCAGATTCTCAGAAGAAAGGACGAGGCAGAAATCAAAAAAATTGGTCAAGTCCTCCCGGGAGCATTTCATTTTCTTATGGTTATAAGAACAAAGGTATTGATCCAAGTATCTGCCTTAAAACCGGACTAATTGTTGCAGGAGCCATTGAAAAAATTTTAGATATTCAAATTTCACTTAAATGGCCAAATGATCTTATTTTTAATAATAAAAAAATTGGCGGCATATTGGTTGAAACTGAAAACCTTGGTTCAAATTTTTTTATTGTTATTGGAGTTGGCATTAATTTAAACGTTATACCTAAAGAATCACATTGGGGAGACTTAAATATTGACGTAAATGAAATACAAAAAAAGAAAGATTTAATTCAAGAAATGAGTAATGGTCTTATGAGATTAGATGATCTAGAGAAGAGAGAATGGCAACAAGATTGGCTTGCGAAATGTATTCATGTAAATGAGGAGGTAACACTTAATGGTGAAAAAAAATCATTTATATTTTTAGGTATAGATAATGAAGGAAAAATGCTTTTGAAAGACGAATCAAATTCTATTAAACCCTATAGTGATAGTTCAATATCAGTTAAAGGTTTATATTAGATTGATCTTCATTAACTCTACATAATGGTAGAATTTTAAAAGACTTACCTCTTATGAAAATATTTGGCTGTGAAAATTCAAGATCCTTACGTCCTTTATGGACAGCAGAGGAAATGGGTCTAGATTATGAGCTTGAGATGATGCCCTTCCCCCCCAGAGTTTTTCAGAAAGACTACCTGAATACCAATATGTTAGGTACGGTTCCGTACTTGGTCGATGGAAAAGTAAAGTTAACCGAATCTGTGGCTATGTGTCAGTTTATAGTCAAAAAATATGGGCCAACCGATTTAGAAATTGCCCCAGATGAAGAAGATTATCCATATTACTTAAATTGGCTTTTCCATGCTGACGCCACCTTAACTTTTCCACAAACTATTGTTTTAAGATACAAATTTCAGGAACCTGGAGTAGCAGACGCTGCAATTGAAGGATATAGCAGGTGGTTTGTATCAAGACTAAAATTATTAGAATCTTATTTAGAAAATAGGGAATATTTGTGTGCAAATAGATTCACAATTGCTGATATTTGTGTGAGTTATGCTATTCATCTAGCGTGTAGCTTAGAAATACATCAAGCATTAAAACCCAATATCAAAAGGTGGTCTGAAAATCTATTTGAAAGAGATGCATTTAAAAAAGCATTATCTTTGAAATAAGTTCATAATATCAGAGGGGTAGATTATTAACTTACGCAACAGAAATTTTCTGATATTTGTCACTTTGTTGAATGTGATAAATTTTGTTGATAGACAATTTATTTCAAGTTTTGCACCATTTTTAAAAAGTGATCTTGATCTTTCAGATACAGAAATTGGCTTGCTAACTGGCATAGTTTTTATATTTTTTTATACCGTTGCAGGATTATTTGTAGGAACACTTGCAGACAGGTATAACAGAACCAAGATTATAGGTATAGGGGTAATTTTATGGAGTGCTTTTACAGCAATTTCAGGATTCGCTAAAAACTTTGTCACTTTAGCAGCACCAAGGCTTTTTATTGGTGTCGGCGAATCAACTATTACTCCTACTACAATGTCAATTTTGTCAGATAGATATGAGCAAAAAAGACTTGGTTTTGCCGCAGGTTTTTATTACTTAGGTGTACCAGTGGGTGTAGGTATAAGTTTACTTATTGCTGGCTATCTTGAGCCTATGATTGGATGGAGAGGATGTTTTTATTTACTTGGGTTTATAGGTCTTTTGCTTGGTTTCTTAATGCTTTTTGTTAAAGACTCACCTCGAAAGAATATCTCCACCAAACCTGAGTCAAAAACATTTTTTGAAATAATTGCTTTGTTGTATAAAGCACTTTCAACATCAAAATCACTAGTCTTGACTATAATAGCAGGCACCCTTTATCACCTTGTGCTTGGTGCTGCACAATTTGAAGTTATTTGGGCTGTGGCTGATAAAGGCTTTAATCCAAATACTTTTGGCCAAATAAATGGATGGATATTTGTAGTGTTTGGTGTGCTTGGCAGTTTGTTTGGGGGCATTGCTAGTGATTGGGCACTGAAAACATATAATCTACCAAGAACCTGGTTTCTTTTAATATTGACCTTATTGCTTGTTCCTTTAGCTTTTACCAGATACCTTGAGACAGATAACATTCTTTTTTGGGTTGGTATTTGTTCCTCTGCATTCAGTCTTGGATGTTTTTACGGCCCTATATTCGCTGTTATTCAAGAGCTTGTACCTTCATCAATAAAAGGTACGGTTGTAGCCTTTAATCTGCTCTGTTTAAATCTATTAGGCATAGCAATTGGATCAATAGTATTTGGCATAATGGCTGATTATGCTGTGGCTCAAGGGTATGAAGATCCTTATACCAATTTACTTGTTGGGTTTAGCTTAATGTTTCTTGTGCTGGGCCCACCACTTTATTACTTTGCTGGCAAATACTACCAATCTGATAGAAAAAAACTTAAAAAGGTTTTTAATTAAAGCTCATTAAATAAAAAATCCTTTAAAACTGGAAGGTGTGCTTTTATGTCCTCTTTCTTTCCAAAAGTGTGTCCAAGTTTTGACATAGTAAATGCTTGGTAAGGAACATTATTTTTTTCCAAAGCCTCTTTCATGAGATCCATATGAACTATAGGAGAAATAGGATCCTGCAGACCATGCCACATTAGTATTCTTGATTTCATTTTATCTGCATTAAATACAGGAGAAAAATCAATTAATACCTCTTTATTATCACCCCAAAATTTTTCTGCTGTTTCCTCATAATCATCCTGAGTTGTGTAAATACTATCATCGGTACCATCTCTGAGTATCTGCATGTCATAAACACCCATGCCCCCCGCAACACATTCATAGAGCTCACTATGTTTATAGGCCATTGCTAAAGCTGCATATCCACCATAACTAGCTCCAAATGCACATGTTTGTTCTCTTCCAATGCCTAACTCTTGTTGTACCGCCTTAGTTGCATCTGCAATATCATTAAGTAGTCTTCCACCCCATTCCTTATATGCGTCTTCCATAAAATCTGTTCCATATCCACCAGAGCCCCTATAGTTTACTTTTAATATAGCTGCCCCTTTTGAAGCGAGGTATTGTTCAGAAAAATCATAGGAGTCAAAGTCGCGAATTCCATATGGACCCCCATGAATATAGACAATTAATCTTTCGACTTCACCCTTTGGCATAGTTAGATAGCCGTATATATTTTCACCATCTCTTGTCGTAAATTTTTTAGATACCATTTTGTGAAGCCTATCCTTAGGTACATTCGAGGTTCTCCCAATCGGCTTTAATGCGCCTTGTTTAAGATCAAGTAAAAAAACTTCTTGGACTACCGATGAATCACTTATTGTTAATAATGCTCTGTCATTTGCATCTGTCCAGTTACCTAGTGATACTGTCTTATCAGGGAAACTTGGGGCAAGTTGACTCAATATTTGAGCATCTCTATTATCCTGATCAAAATAAATAATTTCTTTTTTTCCATCACATTCCATCCCAGCAGCATAGGGGATTGGATTATTAAGAGAGGTCATCGCATTCAGTATTGAATGGCAATCATTGGGAATAATGCTTGTGATTTTCTTATTTTTTAGATTCAAAACACTTATACCATGAGTGCCAATTCCGCTAGTTTCACTCATGTATAGGTAGTCTCCTCTAAGACCTATAGGATTATAATCTTCTAAATCTATATCAATTTTTGTTGTGTTTTTATCGGTATAGTGAGCATAAACTGAATCAGCGTCACTTGAGAAAGTTAAGGCTGGCTTTTTGTCTTTGCCAAGTATGTAAATGAAAGGTGTATTACAGAAATTATTTGTTCTATTCATGACTTTGTACTGACACGGCTTTTGAGATACATAAATATCTTCTCCATTTGGTTTTGTACCTTTTTTATCAAATGGTATTTTTCTTAAATATGCGTACCTAAAACCTCTTTTGTTTTCTGCAACACTCATAAGAACACCCTCTTCGTCATATGCAGAAATAAAAGTAACAGGTTTATATCTATCAGCAAAAGTTGTACTACCTTTTCTCGGTGGTGGTTCCAAAGGATAAATAAAGTTCTTAAATTCTTTTGTCTTAATGTTAAAAAGTTTAAATATACCTAAGCTTGAAAATATTTCTCCTTGGAGCCTGTCAAATCTTTTACCACATACCTCTACCAAAATAATGGAATTTGATACCCAGTTGAAACCGCATAAATATAATGCTGGTACACCTAAAACTTTGTCAGAACCGCTTTTCATAGCGGCTTTTGCAACTGTTGCTTTTTCTAATCCCTTTGTTGGATCCAAAAAATCGTCTGTTTTCGCAACTAGAATGCCTTCAGTAAATTCATCACTTTTACTTTGAAATGCTAGATACTTTCCGTTTGGTGAGAGTTTAACAGAAGAAAAAAAGCTACTTTTTAGATATAGCTCCAGATCAAGGTCTGAACCATCTTCATAATTAAATTTATCTTCATCAATACCTACAATATCCTGAACCCACCCATACTCACTTGAAGCAAATAAATAATTGTTAATGAGAATTATTAAAAATAATGACTTTAAAGACTTAATCATGGATTAAATTATATAAAAAATTTATATATCTGTAGTGGATATAATAACTTTTAGGGCAATAATTTTTAAAAAATTCATAATTTTTCAGTAATCCAATTAATATATGGAGCTTAGACCTAAGAAATATTAACTTTTAGCAGAAAAAATAGTGTTCAAAATTAAAATTTAAGTGTTCAAAAAATAAATAGGTGTTCAAATTTTTTCTTGAAAGTGTTCAAATTATTAAAATTGATGATATTTTATCATAAAGTGTTCAAAATAATGTTTATAAAGTACTTTAAAACCGTTATTTATGATATTTTTATATATTTAAAGTGTTCAACATTTATTCCAATTCATTAATTTTCTTAAGCTTGTTAGAATATAGTTATGAGATTTAATTTTTTTAATCTTTTTATTCTCCTATTTATTTTGTCTTTCACAACTAATTTATTTGCTGCTAAATTAGATAAATTTACTTTTACTATATGGAATAAACCTGATTTAGATGTTTTTTATCATCTACCAAAGACAATTGATAGCGATACAAAAGTTCTGTTTGTTGTGCATGGTAATACAAGAAACGCAGATGACTATCTAAATACTTGGATAAGATTAACTAGAGATAAGAATATAGCAATTTTTGCACCACATTTTAAAAGATCTTCGTTCATTAGCTTCAATACTCTTCAGATGTCTACTTCGAACGGTAAAATTAGAACAAATACGGATTTATATCTAAATAATTCTATTGATACTCTTTTTAAGTACATAAAGGCCAAATTTAAGCTTACAAATAAACTTTATGATATTTACGGACACTCAGCTGGTGCACAATTTGTCCATAGGTACCTTCTAATGTCTGATAACCCTAGTGTTAATAAAGCAGTAGCTGCTAATGCAGGTTGGTATACCTTCTTAAATGGCGCAGACTTTCCATATGGTGTTAAAAATCCACCTATTTTGTTAAATGATGCAAACATAACAAATTTTTTGAGCATCGATTTACATATACTTATTGGCTCTAATGATATTGACGTAAATTCATCTTTGAATAAATCTGACGGAGCACAAAACCAAGGTCTTAATAGACTTCAAAGAGCTAAAAACTTTTTTGATTATACAGAGCTAATAGTTGAACAGAATGATCTTGAATTTAATTGGAAGTATCAGCTTGTAGGTGGAGCACCACATAGTAATAAAGTAATGTCTAAAGCTGCTGTCTTAGTATTATTTGAATCTGATTAAGCTGAATGGTAGACCCGATTGGACTTGAACCAACGACCTCTGCCATGTCAAGGCAGCGCTCTAGCCAACTGAGCTACGGGTCTAAGTAACTACTCTTCTTCTAGGAGGTTAAATACTTTTCCGTCTAAAAAGTTAGAAACTTTCCAGTTTAAATATTGATAATGTGCTTTAACACCAGGATCTCTTGATATGCCTCTGGTGAATTTTTGTATATCAACAAGGGAACTAAAAACAGAAGCCTTAGCTATATCATCATATCTACTGTCTTCAGCAAACACACTAATTAAACCATCAACATAAACCGATTGTAGATTTCTTTTGAAAGTATCAGGTGTTTCTCCTTTGACAAAAATGCCATTAAACAGATCTTGAAGAACCTCAGCTGGCATATAAGTGTTACCGTATTGACCTGAATCTACAAGCCTAGTCATAACGTTTGGATGTAATAGTGATGCCAATACTCTGCCCTGCATACCTAACACCATATCGTGTAATTGCGGGTCTTCATTGCCACCGCTTGAGTAACTTGTAGCTCTCTTTTCTCTTTGTAAATTTTTGAGAATTTTTGGATCAAAAGTCCAAACACCGTTGGCAAAGAATTTTGTAGTGATTAAATTCATTGCTGCTTTTTGTTTTTTATAAGGTACAGGTTCATAAGCATTCACTTCATCTTGCCCATTCACAAGCCTTGTTACATAAACGCCACCTACTTGGCCAGCAACAATATCCATAAATCTTCCTTTATCGCTTACAAGACTATAGAAAGAATTAGTAAAATCGTTTTTAGTTTCACCTTCATCTGCATAAATTTGAGGCAGTTGAGCTATTTTGTTATCTAAAGTAATGAATCTATCAGCTGTATATGTCACAACATCATTAGACATATCACCTCTTCTCGTTCTAGGATCTATATTCCTTCCTGGTGTGCCCATAGCATCACCATCAGTACCATATGTATATGCTGGTAATACTGATAAAGCTAATAGTTCTGCTCTTTCTTCATCAGTTAAATCTGGTTTATAGGCAAACTCAACAGCCCATCTATCATACTCACCAGGTTCTGTTGGAAAGTAATTTCCTTGTTCTAAGCCTGGAGGAGCAATATTGATTGGGTCGTAATCCATTATTGAAGAAATTGTGGTATTTCCGGTTATGTTTTTGTCATGAACTTCTCTTGGACCATATAAATAACTGGCACTGAAGTTATGACGCAATCCAATGGTATGACCAACTTCGTGCATTGTCAGACTAATCATCCACTGTTCAAGCGGGTCATTTTCAGGCGTCCAGCCCCAAAGTTTTCTGTAGTTATAACCTCTTTTAATTGCATTAAATTCTTGTACTATATCTGCAGCTATCAATTCACCAGTTCTTGGATTACCAATGCTCGGACCATAACCTGAAAAACCTGGCTCAGGTGATGAGGACCATCTAACTACGTTATATTGAATATCACCTGCATCCCATTCAGAGTCATCGGGCTGAATTTTAGCAATAACTGCATTTTTGAAACCTGCTCTTTCATAAGCTATATTCCAGGCTTCTATGCCTTTAACAATCATTGGTTTTATTTCTTCTGGTGTAGCTTTATCAACCCAAAAGACTATTGGATTTACTGGCTCTGATAATTCAGCTGTAGGATCTTTTTTTATCAATCTCCATTTGTTGATTAAGTCTCTTTGCGGATAATTATCATAGGTAGACATATCAGTAACTCTTTGCGAGAAATAACCAACTCTTTGATCCGCTATTCTTGGCTCGAATTGATCATCTGGCATTTCTACAAATAAGTGTCTTGCAGATATAGAGGTGTATCTCGCATCTGATACTGCATAAACAGCTCTTCTTTGATTTGGATTATTATTCTCAAAACCAAAATTAACTTCCACTGCGGTATTTTTTGGGTAGTTTCTAACCTGTTCGACAAAAGTCTTATCAGAGTCCAGTCGCCCCAGATTTAAAGCAACAAAATTTCTATATTCTGGTGGAAGGTTGGGAGATACATTATTTAAAGTTTCCTCCATGAATAGATCGTCAGCTTCAATAACAATCCTTCCATCTTGTTCAGCAACAATATCAAAATTCATTACGAAAGCCTCTAGTATGTTCGTTAGATCTGATTTACCGATGTTATTCACTGTTTCGTTTGAGAAATAGGTATTTTTCTTGTACAAACCCAGGCCTGTTTTGAATTTCCTGAATTCCAAAACTGCACCTTGACCGATTGCACCACCTCTAACGCCGGCTGCTTGAGGTGCGTTAAGAACGTATGCAAAGTAGATAAATTCTGAATCAAGTTGTCCATTTTTTAATTCAATATAAAATTCAGCGTCACTTCTCTCTATTAGCCCTTCTCTTTGATGAATAGTAAGAAACCCTTCGTGGGTAATAAAATTTCCTTCTGACAAGAAGCTATCGATTGTTACAGAATCTTCATCTGTATCTCTTAGCTCGTCTAAAAACTCATCAAGAACTTCTGCAGGCATTTCTTTTAGCATTTCACCTGTTAATTCATCTGGTATATCTGGGTAACTGTTGAGTAAGGAAGTCACAAAAAGTAACTGGATTAATTTCTTCATATTTTCACCTTGTTATAAATTCTACTACTACCATATATGTTGGGTATTACATTAAAATCAATGGGCATTTAGACTAGCATAAAATGACAAATTTAGACAAAAAATTCTTATTAATTACTTGCTTGATAATTAATTTTTCAGCATGGTCTGATATTTCAAAATTAAAAATTGTTGACGGATTCATGATTGATGAATTTGTCACTGAAATTGATGACGCTAGACAAATGGTTGAAGGTGAAAACTACATATTTGTAGGCACCAAAAGTGCTGGCCATGTTTATTCAATCGATAAAAATAATTCCAATAAAGTTTCTGTGATTATTACAGACTTAGACATGCCCACTGGAGTAGCCCTGAAAAATGGTGATTTATACATTGCTGAAACCGATAAAATTCATATCGTCCAAGACATTGAGAATAAGCTTATCAAGAAACAACAAATAAACTCCGAAATTTTCTTTTCAGATCTTCCAAGAAAAGAAATGTGGAATCCTGTCAAAAAAGCATGGCACGGATGGAAGTGGATTGATTTTGGTCCTGATGGCGCACTTTACATCTCAGAAGGCGTACCATGCAATGTTTGTGATGAGGATGACCCGAGGTACGGAACAATTTTGAAGTTAGATAATAATAAGTTAAGTATATACGCAGACGGTGTTCGCAATAGCGTTGGGTTTGATTGGCATCCTGAAACAAAAGAAATGTATTTTACTGATAATGGGAGAGATTGGATGGGAGACGATATACCACCTTGTGAACTTAACAGGGTGGTAAATGCTGGGGATCATTTTGGTTTTCCATTTATTCATGGCAAAAACATACCTGATACTGGATATGAGGCACCAAAAGATTTTGTATTTTCACAACCTGTTTGGGAATTTCAAGCACATACTGCCCCTCTAGGAATTAAATTCTACGATGGTGACAGTTTTCCTGAGTACTATAAAAATGGCGCATTTGTCGCCCAGCATGGTTCCTGGAATCGTTCTGAAAAAGTTGGTTATCGATTACTTTTTATGAAAATGGAGGAAGGAAATGTTGTGTCAGCAGATGTTTTTATAGATGGATGGATGTCTAATGAAACCTCCTGGGGTAGACCAGTGACACCACTAATATTAAAAGATGGCAGCATGCTGATATCTGATGATCAAGCTGACTCAATTGTTCAAGTAACCTATAAGGGTTAATCGATTAAATCAATGAGAATTTCATCACTGCCTGCGGGCAGGGAAACTAAAGTACCATCTTCCGAGACAATATAATCAGTAAAAATTTCATCAACGCCTCTTAAGAACATCTGTTCACTAACAAAATTTATAGGCGCCGGGATCAAATGATAAAAGACAAGCAAATCTACTTCTGCTCTTTTTGCTATATCTGCTACTTCAAGAGTATTGGCATGGTAATCTTGAATATCGAATAAAACTTTTGAAACAATATTATTGCCGGTCTCTTTAGAAATTCTTTCCATTTCTTGTATTAGGGGTTTAGCCAAAGCGTCATGGAAAAGTACATCAACTCCTTTTGAGTATTCAGCCATAACTTCCAATGAAATTGTGTCACCGCTTACGACTATTGATCTATCTTTATATTCAATTTTGAAAGCATATGAAGGATCAACTGGAAAGTGGTCAACTTTAAAAGCAGTTATTCTGGTGTCTTCGTTCTGGAAGATTATGTTAGCATCTCCGTCAAACTCAACAACATCATAACCATATGCCTCAATAGGCAATATTGCACCATGGTGCTCACTTCTATAAATGGAATCCAATTTAAAAGCCTGCGCAAATCCTTGAGCTGTTGATGCTGTTCCAATTGGTCCAAGTACAGGAAGTGGAGTTTTCCTGCCTCCCAACCAAGATTGAAATTGAACTTCATGCAAATCACTAATGTGATCAGAGTGTAAATGACTGAGAATAACAGCTTCTAAATTGGAATAATCCACTCGCCATCTTTGAAGATTATCAGCACTACCTCTACCAGAATCTATAATGAATTTAGAAGTGCCAGCTTGCACAAGTAGACAGGTCTCTGCACGATTAGGGCTTGGTAATGGAGCCCTTGAACCACAAACTGCAACCGATAATGCATCACTCATAAAAATCTCATCTGCTTGAAATAGTTCTCTCACTGTGTTTTCAAACAACCGATTTTGTACGGTATGATTTTGCAGCAGAAAATAACTAGAAATTAAGGAAACTAGAGCTAAAATTAAGATGTACTTAATAACTTTCATTTAGATCTACATTTGAGTAATATTATAAAATTTCAATATTGAGTTGACCATCTAGTGCTGCTTCCCTATGCTCACTACTTTTCAAGTATTCTGGATCGGATATCATTTTCAGCATAGCAGCTCTGTTAGGATATTCTGCAATGGCAACAAGATCCCATAGTTCATCAATTTCACCAATCATTAACCTTGAAACTGGTCCACTAAATATAACTTTAGCTCCAACTTTTTTTAAATGCTCTTGCGTCTCCTCACCATAAAGCATGTACGCTTCAAGACCAGTAAGCTTTGTTTCTCTTCCATCAGAATATTTAGCATGTTGTTTTAATTTTATGAGATTGAGCATTTTTATTGGTCCAATCTCAGGATTTTCATCAAAACCCTTTAATTGCTCTTCATTCGGAAAGACTTTATTTGCAAATTTCACTGATCTTCTTTCATTAATTTTGCTAATTCCAATCTAGCTACACTCCTTCTATGAACTTCGTCGGGTCCATCGGCAAGCCTTAAAGTTCTCATATGCGCGTACATGCTTGCAAGTGGGAAGTCTTGACTTACCCCAGCACCACCATGCATTTGAATAGCTCTATCGATGACATTGCATGCCATGATTGGTGCGGCTACTTTTATTTGTGCTATTTCACTTGCAGCAACTTTGTTGCCATATTTATCCATCTTCCAAGCTGCATCTAAAGTTAACAGTCTGGCTTGATTAATTTCCATCCTTGAGTCAGCTATTACATCAAAGTTGCCTCCCAACCGAGCCAATTCCCGACCAAAAGCTTTTCTTTCCATTGAACGTTTACACATTAATTCAAAAGCAACTTCAGCTGCTCCAATAGATCTCATGCAATGATGTATTCTTCCTGGGCCTAGTCTTCCTTGGGCAATTTCAAAACCTCTACCCTCACCTAAAATTACATTTTCATAGGGAACTTTCACATTATTAAATTTCATATGAGCATGACCATGTGGAGCGTCGTCATATCCAAATACATGCATCATTCTTTTTATCTCTACCCCAGGTGTATCCATAGGAATCAATATCATTGAATGCCTTTGATGTCTTTCATTATCTGGATTTGTGACACACATGAAAATAATAACTTTACATCGAGGGTCTCCTGCTCCTGATGTCCACCATTTTTCCCCATTAATAACCCATTGCCCATCAACCAATTCAGCAGTAGCTTCCATATTGGTTGCGTCAGATGATGCCACTTGTGGTTCGGTCATACCAAAAGCTGAACGTATTTCACCATTGAGCAAAGGCTTAAGCCATTGGTCTTGTTGTTCTTTAGAACCATAACGAACGAGTACCTCCATATTACCTGTATCAGGTGCACTGCAGTTCATAGCTTCTGAAGCAAAATGTGTTCTGCCCATAGCTTCTGCTAAGTGAGCATACTCGTAATTTGATAGGCCAGCGCCATAATCGCTGTCAGGTAGAAATAAATTCCACAACCCTCTATCCTGTGCCTCTTTTTTTAAATCTTCAACTTCTGGGTGAGGTTCCCATCTTTTTTCAACTGGAATTTCTTGTTTAAGAATTTCCATTTCTACTGGCATAACAATTTCACCTATAAAACTTTTTACCTTAGGTAAATAAAAATCAATTTTCTCTGTGCTTTCAAATTTCATAATAAAGGCTTCTAAAATACTATAAGTATTATTTATAATAGTGCTTTATAATTATAAGCCATTTATGAAATTAAATAATCTTGATTTAAATCTTCTGGTAGTTTTCAACGCCATTTATACCGAGGGAAGTTTGACTAAAGCTGGAGAGATTGTAGGCATAACTCAACCTGCAGTAAGTAGTGCGTTATCTAAGCTCAGAGACTATTTTGATGATCCCTTATTTATAAGAGTTGGACAGGGTGTGCAGCCTACAGCCAAAACAGAAAACATTATCATTCATGTCCGAGAGGCGCTTTCAATATTACAAAAAAGTCTAGAAACTCCAGATGCTTTTGATCCTGCAGAATCAAGCAGAACATTCAAACTTTCATTAAATGATATTAGTGAAGGTAGAGTCTTGCCAATTCTTATAGACAAAGTTCATAACCAAGCTCCTAAAGTAAGCCTGAGCAGTTACTACACTCGAAGAGATGATCTACAGCACGCATTAGCAGCAAATGAAATTTGCTTTGCGGTAGATCCTTTTCCTCCCTCTGATTCAGAGATCAAAAAGGAATTAATTTTTGAAGATGAATTCGTTTGTGGTTTTCGCAAAGATCATAAGCTTGCCAAAGAAAAAAATTTATCGATTGAACAATATCTTGATTTAGATCACATACATATATCAGGGAGAAAAAGAGGAGGCGCATTAGTTGATAATGCTTTAGCCAAACTCCAATTGGATAGAAAAATAATTCTTAGAGCTCAGCATTATCTGATAACACCTGAAGTTCTAAATAGTTCTGATATGGTTTTAACTTGCACGAAATCATTCGCTAATAAACATGATCTTGCATATAAAACTTTACCTTTTGAAGTAGCACCATCTCAGTTTTTCTTGGCATGGCATCAGTCGAATGATACGGATCCCGGCTGTATGTGGCTACGAGAATTAATAAAGGATTCTTTTGCTGAAGCTAAGTCTAGATGGCATTAAAAGAGTCATTCTAAAACCTTTCAATAAGAGTTAAAATACTCAAACAAAATGAGTACAGAAACCTATTTTAAAGATTTACAAAAACTAAAATATCGAGATGAAACAAGCCTTGTATCTGATCTTATACAAAATCATGATTGGATCAACGAAAAATTAATATCTCAAAATGCTGAAGAAATAGTAAAAAATTGTCGTGAAGATAGAAATAAAACAAGATTAGATAATTTTTTTCTTGAATACGGTTTAAGTAATCAAGAGGGCATTGCTTTAATGTGTCTGGCGGAGTCACTGCTGAGAATACCTGATAATGAAACTTGTGATGAAATAATCGAAGAAAAAATAGGTGGAAAAAAATGGCTGGCTCACTTCAATAGTTCTCCATCTTTATTTGTAAATGCTACGACTTTTGGTTTATTTCTTGCTGAACAAGTAGTTGAGCTTGATAAAAAAATCAGCGCTAATCCCATAAGTTGGTTCCAAGGCTTGACTTCAAGATTAGGTGATCCAATTTTAAGAGAAGCTATAAAAAAAGGTATGGAAATCTTAAGTGAAGAATTTGTATCAGGCATAGATATTGATGACGCATTAAATAAATTTGATCATCCAAAAGTTCCTTGCTCATTTGATATGCTTGGTGAGGCTGCTAGAACACAATCAGATGTAGATTTTTTCTTTAATGCGTATGAAGAAGCAATCAGAAAAGTTGGTGAAAAAAATGCATTGCTTTCAAAATCATTTCATGAAATTTCCATAAAACTTTCTGCTATTCATCCTAGATACGAAGCTACAAAAAAAGAAAGAGTAATGGACGAATTATTAGAAAGGGTATATCAGTTGTGTATACAGTCTGCTGCCCATGATATTGCTTTAACCATTGATGCTGAGGAACAGGATAGATTGGAATTGAGTCTTCATTTAATTGAAAATCTTGCAAACCGAAAAGATCTCAAAGATTGGAGTGGTTTGGGTCTGGCTATTCAAGCTTATGGTAAAAGAGCTCCAGTAGTCGTTAAATTCATAGATGAACTTGGTGCAAATAGAAACGGCATGATGATGAGGCTGGTCAAGGGAGCTTATTGGGATCAAGAAGTAAAAATCCATCAAGTTAAAGGGGCTGCAGATCTCCCAGTTTTTACCTCTAAATCTTTTACAGATTTAAATTATCTCTCGACTGCAAAAATAATTTCTGAAACAAAAAACTTACGGCCATATTTTGCTACACACAATGCACACACTATTGCAGGTATTATGCATCTCTATAAGGGTAGAGAAGATCAATTTGAATTTCAAAGGATTTTTGGGATGGGTGACCTGACTTATAGAAATGCTAAGAAAGTTTATTCAGATTTTCCGTTGACTAGAGTTTATGCACCTGTAGGATCAAAAAAGGAGTTACTACCTTATCTTGTGCGCAGGCTTTTAGAAAACGGGGCTAATAGTTCTTTTGTAAATAAATACCTCTCCAAAGATATCCCAGTAAAGGAAGTTGTAAAAAATCCAATAGAGATTGCAACTAAAAACCTTTCCGGAAAAAAATTCTTAAAACAGGTTCCAAGACCTAATAAAATATTCTCTGATAGAGAAAATTCGCAAGGTTTTGACTTTGGAGACCTATTGGAGATTGAAAACTTGTCATCAAATATAGCAGCTTTCAATAATAATGAATTTTATGCTTGTTCGTTACTGAACGGTGAAGAGATTATTGATACATATGAAGATAAATTTTCACCAAGTGATCAATCAAAAAAAATTGGTAGAGTTTCTTACCTTTCTAAAGATAATTTAAGCAAAATTAACCTCAACAGCAATGATGAATGGAGCGAATCTTCAGTTGAAAATCGGATAGAGGTTTTGAAAAAAACTGCTCAATTGTTGGAAAAAAACTCAAATCTTTTTTATGCACTGTTAATAAACGAAGCGGGTAAAAGTCTAAAAGATTGTGATGCTGAAATAAGAGAATCAATAGATTTTATTAACTATTATTGTTTACAAGCATCTAAAATTTTTACAACAACAGAACTAGAGAGCCCTTCTGGTGAAAGGAACTTTTTATCTGTAGCTCCTAAAGGTAGTTTTTTATGTATAAGCCCTTGGAATTTTCCTATGGCGATATTTATTGGTCAAATTGTTGCAGCGCTAGTAACTGGAAATAAAGTTTTAGCTAAACCTGCAGAGGACACATCTTTGATTGCATTCCAGATAGTTAAACTTTTTCATGAAGCTGGTGTGCCTGAATCTGTGCTTGAATTAATTATTGGTGGAAAAGATATCGGTAATGAATTAACAAAGTTCAATGAATTGAATGGCGTAGCATTTACCGGATCAACTGCAGCTGCTAAATCTATAAATCTCAACCTAGCTAAATCAGAAGGACCAATTAAAACTCTTATTGCCGAGACTGGAGGACAAAATGCTATGTTTGTGGATTCGTCATCATTAAAAGAGCAGGTAATAGATGATGTTATTAGATCAGCCTTCTATAGTTCGGGACAAAGATGTAGTGCATTAAGGATTGTTTTTGTACAAGAAGACATCGCTCAAGAATACTGGGAATATTTAAACGAAGCCATGCAAGAAATTAAAGTTGGTGATCCTCAAAAACCATGTACGGATATTGGGCCAATTATCAATAAAACCTCATTATCAAAACTACAAGATCACGTTGCGAAATTAAAAAAGGCAGGCAAAGAGTTTATTGAAACTAAAGGAGATTTAAGTAAGGAGACATTCTTTATGAATCCAATAGCTTTCAAAATTGATTCTATCAAGGAAATTGATGGTGAAAAATTTGGGCCAATCCTACATTTCATAAGTTATAAATCATCAGAACTTGACGGTATAATAAATGAAATTAATGCCACAGGATTTGGATTAACCATGGGTGTGCATTCAAGAGTCTTAGAAAAAGCCAAACAAATTTTTGATAAAGCAAATGTCGGAAACTTTTACCTTAACAGAGATATTGTTGGTGCGGTTGTTGGTGTGCAGCCATTTGGTGGTCAAGGTTTAAGTGGAACTGGTCCTAAAGCTGGAGGACCAAATTATCTGCATAGTTTTATTACCGAAAAGACTTTCACTGACAATGTTATGGCAACAGGTGGTAATATAGACCTGTTAACTAAAAATAACGAGTAATGATTAACAAATTTTTTTTATTGTTTACCGCATTAATGTACGGTTGGCTAGGTGGATGGGCTCTGTTTGATCCAGCTTCTTATGTTGATGATGTTGGTTTGAGCATGACTTCAAATCTTGGTTCAGCTGAAATTAGATCAGTTTATGGTGGTATAAATTTTTTAGTTGGTCTTTTTGCACTTTACGCATTATTCAAACCTGAGCATGAAAAAATATTTTTTAAGATATTACTTTTTTTAATTACTGGTATCCTTTTAGGAAGACTCATAACTTTAATTTATGGTGAGTTTACATCTGCATTTTTAATTGGCTTTACTGCTTTTGAAGTTGTCTATTTCATATTTTTATTTGTTACTCTAAAGAATATGAAAAGGAAAATTTTCTAATGCCTGATGGGATAATTTACGGCCTAATAGATAACGGTGTTTTAGCTTTTGCTACAGTTCTGGGCATAGATATAGATAAGTACTTCAAAGGCTCTGGAGTTAATGGAGCCTTGTATGGTGCTTTGATTGGAAATTCTCTGTCAGACTTTCTTGGTGCAATAGTTGATTTTCCTCTAATGCTTGCCTTAAATATCACCTTTGGATGCTTGCTAGTTATTCCTATGGTTTGGTTTATCCTTCTCTTCAAGAAGCAGTAGAGTGAATCGATATCAGCAAGGGTTTTAAATGGTCTAATTCATACCCAGCATCAGCTGCAATTTTAATGGTTTCATCAACGTTTTCTTCAAATACATTTGCGCATGCCCAAAGATTTATGCATCTTGTTCCCGTTCTGCAATAGGCTAAAGTTTTCTGTTTTTTATCAAGAATTTTTTTTGTTTCAAGAATTAATTCTGACTGTAAGTCACCAGGGATCATAGGTAGATTTATAAATGTTAACCCAATTGATTCACAGCGCTTTTGAATAAGTTCAAAATCAATTTGATCTTCTTCTTCCCCATTTGGTCTGTTGCAAACTATTAGACTAAATCTTTCATTCTTAAAGTAGTCTAAATCCTCCTCACTTATTTGTGATGAGACATAATAATTACCAGATACTTTTTTCATTCTGGCCTTTTTTCCCTTCGAGCTTTATGGCTTTTTGCTTCAATATTGCTTTCAGTTTTAAAGCTAAAAAGATTACTCAGAATTGTCGACCTTTTTTTACTGGTAAAGTTAATTCTTGTCTTAAAACTTTCATATGTTTTGGCTCTTACAGGCCCATAACCTCTGACTTCTTTGGAAGCTTCAATTAATTCAATTAATCTTTTACTTTTTATTCCTGTAATAAGATTATTTATTTCAGCCAGTCTATTACTAAATACTTTTTTATGCTCTTTATCTCGCCTTCTATCTTCCGTTAAATTTAGTGGATCAAAAATAGTGCCTCTCAAGAATTTCATAGACTTAAGTAATTTAAAAATCGGTAGAGCAATATATCCGGGAATGGCAATCTTTATTGGTCGTTGAGTTCTTTTATCTTTTAGAAAGGAAATTATTGGTGGGGATAAATAAAACTTCAGATTACTCCAAGCTGTAAATGTGTTATCTAAAATTTTTGAAGTACTTTCAAGATGCATTCTAGCAACTTCATATTCATCTTTGATTGCATAGACTCTATAAAGCTCCTTAATTGCGTCTTTTGTTATATTTTCGGTTGTAGCTTCCTCTGATAGTATCAGATCAATAATATTTTTATCTTTCTTAAAACTTTCAACTACTCTATGGTCATAAATTTTCATGCGGTCCAATCTGTCTTCAAAAAGTTCAACTGAATTTAACTCTCTTACTTTATTTTCAGATAGGAATGAGAATATTTCATGGTCTGGCTTTACCGCAAAAAGCCTTCCTAAATTAAAGTTATACAAATTTCTTTCAATGCCAATACCATTTAGTTCTATGGCTTTAAAAATATTTTCAGCTTTCAGAGGAATCAAACCATTTTGATAAGCACTACCAAGCATTAACATATTTGTTCCAATAGAATCTCCAGATAATTTTTCTGAAATACTTATTGCTGGAACATTAGAGATAATTTTTTTAGTGGTGTTTTCTAGCATTCGAAACACATCATTATTTTTAAAATCTATGTCTCTTTGAGTAATGAAGTCAGCTACAGGTATAGTGTTGCTATTTAAAACTGTAATTGTTTTCTCTTTTGAAATTACCTCTTGAATTTCAGGTTTTGTACCAACTACTCCGTCACAGGCAAGTAGAAGATTAGCATCACCAGGAGAAATTTTTTGACTGAAAGGTTTATTATTTTTTTCAAAAATTTTTATGTGCGACCATACTGCTCCACCTTTTTGCGCTAATCCGGTCATATCAAGCACAGATGAATCTTTTCCTTCGTAGTGTGCTGCATACGCAAGTATTGCAGATATTGTTAAAATACCGGTTCCGCCTATACCAGTTAACATAATATTATCTATACCCTGATTAGTTACTTGTTTTGGTTCTGGTAACTCTCCAAGATCTTTGTATTCAGTATTATTTTTGATTTCTGCATCTACTGTAACAAAAGATGGACAAAACCCTTTTATGCACGAGTAATCTTTATTGCAATTAGACTGATTTATTTTTCTTTTTCTGCCTAATTCAGTCTCTAAAGGTTCTATAGAAACACAATTTGATTGTTCTGAACAATCACCACAACCTTCGCAAACATCTTTATTTATGACCACTCTTTTTTTAGGATCTTCTATTAAGCCTCTTTTTCTTTTTCTTCTCTTTTCTGCAGCACAAGTCTGATCAAAAATTAAAATGCTTACTCCTTCATATTTGCTCAGCTGTTCTTGTTCGATAATGATTGCATCTCTATTAAGACTCTTAACTTCTTTACTCACTAAGTGTTTATATCTTTTAGGATTTTCAGACAAAATTGAGACCTTCTTTACTCCCTCTGCTAAAACTTGTTTTACTATGCCTTCAACGTCCCAGTTACTTCCAATCTCTTGGCCTCCTGTCATGGCTACGGCATCGTTATAGAGAATTTTGTAAGTTATATTTACTTTTGCATCAAGTGATGCCCTTATTGCTAAAATGCCGGAATGCTTATATGTGCCGTCACCTAGGTTTGCGAATACATGCTTTTCGTGGGAGAAAGGAGCAATTCCAATCCATGGCGTACCCTCGCCACCCATTTGAGTAAAAAATTCTGTGCTTTCAATTGAATCAACTGCCATATAATGACACCCTATTCCACCTAATGCTCTTTTACCTTCAGGTACTTTTAAAGATGAATTATGAGGACATCCTGAACAAAAAAATGGTTTTCTAATTATTGGAGCTTCTAGATTATTCTGCTCCTCTTTCCTGCTCTTAAACCAATCAAGGCTCTTCAATAACTCTGAGTCGTTTGTAATTTTATGAAGTCTAGTTGAAATTGCTTCCACAATAGTTTGCAAAGGCAAATCATTTTCTGGAGGCAGTAACCAACTTCCATGTTCATCTTGTTTACCTACTACCGTTGGTCTTGCACTTTCCTTCCAATTATATAATTGCCATTTGACCTGATGTTCAATAAGCTCTCTTTTTTCTTCAACTACTAGAACAGTATCTAAACCTTCACAAAACTCTCTTACTCCATGAGGCTCTAGCGGCCATGGCATGCCAACTTTATAAATACAAATACCAAGTTCTTTTGCCTTCTGCTCGTCAATATTTAACCATCTTAATGCCTCTCTGACATCGTTGTAGGATTTTCCAGCAGTGATTATTCCCATTTTAGAATTAGTATTTTTCCACATAGGAACATCTATATTATTTGCTCTTACAAATTCTTGAGCTGCAAAACCTTTTGCTCTTTGCAACCTATAATCCTGCTCTCTTGGTGTATCAGAATAAAGAATGTTTCTCGGAAGATCTTTGTACTCTCCCAAAAAACTCTCATCTGGGATGATTATTGGAAACTTTTCTATTTCCGTGTCATACCTTTTTCCAGAATCTGCAACATCGGATACGATTTTAAAACCTGTCCAACAACCGCTGTATCTACTCATTGCAATTCCCAAGAGCCCAAATCGTACTATTTCGTCAACTCCAGACGGATATAAGTAAGGCATAAATGCACTCATAAAGTTATGATCAGATTGATGAGGTAAAGTTGACGACTTTGCAGCATGATCATCACCAGCGATGGCTAGCACACCTCCATATTTTGATGAGCCTGCGGCATTGGCATGTTTAAATACATCCATTGTTCTATCCATGCCTGGACCTTTTCCATACCAGATGCCAAATACGCCATCCTTTTTCCCTCTTTGTTTAAATTCACCCTGTTGTGCACCCCACACTGCAGTAGCTCCCAGTTCTTCATTTAAACCAGGCTGATGGAAGAT
>CENJ01026716.1_pt1 | contig 21388 bp, 17 predicted proteins | sample 356161 | NCBI WGS metagenome assembly CENJ01 (sample SAMEA2619531, study PRJEB7988) | marine metagenome | biome: marine biome (ENVO:00000447); feature: surface water layer (ENVO:00002042); material: "saline water (ENVO:00002010), including plankton (ENVO:xxxxxxxx)" | depth 5 m
AAAATCATTTAACGATTTAAAAGATGAGATAATTGAAAATATTTCAAAATCAGAAGAAGAAGATGAAAAGATTAATTTGATTAAAAAATATTTTTCGAAAGTCCAAAAAGAAGCTGTCCGAGAATTAGTTTTAAGCGAAGGTTTGAGACTCGATGGTAGATTAAACGATCAAATTAGACCAATATGGTGTGAAGTAGATTATCTGCCATCTACTCATGGTTCATCGATTTTTTCTCGAGGTGAAACCCAGGCCTTAGCAACTGTCACACTTGGAACCTCAAGAGAAGCTAATCAAATTGATATGCCCTCTTTTGAAGGGGAAGAAAGATTCTATCTTCATTATAATTTTCCTCCTTTTTCAACAGGTGAAGCCAGACCATTAAGAGGAACCTCTAGGAGAGAAGTAGGTCACGGAAATTTAGCACAAAGAGCACTCAAAAACATGATACCAAGCGACTGTCCCTATACAGTAAGGGTGGTAAGTGAAATTTTAGAATCAAATGGGTCATCATCTATGGCTACTGTCTGTTCTGCTACGATGGCTTTAATGGATGCTGGTATAAAAATAAAAAGAGCTGTATCAGGGATTGCTATGGGACTAATTTCTGATGGAAAAAGATTTGCAGTTCTTAGTGACATTCTGGGAGATGAGGACCATCTTGGAGACATGGATTTTAAAGTTACTGGGACCACAGATGGAATCACAGCCTGTCAGATGGATATAAAAATAAAAGGTTTATCATATGATATACTAGTTAAAGCGTTAAATCAAGCTAAGGAAGGACGCCTTCATATTTTAAAAAATATGACTGAAACAATAAGCGAATATAATAAGTCTGTAAAAGCACATGCCCCTAAGATGGTTACTTTGAAAATTCCTAATGAATTTATTGGTGCTGTTATAGGACCTGGAGGTAAAGTAATTCAAGAAATGCAAAAAGAGACAGAAACAACAATAGTAATTGAAGAAGACGGAGAACAAGGTGTTATTGAAATTTTAGGTGTTGATCAAGAAAAAATTGACGCTGCCATAAAAAAAATAGATAATATTACTTTCAAACCAGAAACTGGAAAAATATATAATGTTGAAGTTGTGAAAATTCTTGATTTTGGAGCAGTAGTTGAATTCGTTCCAGGCAATGAGGTTTTATTACACATATCCGAAATTTCATGGGATAGAATCGATAAGGTTACAGATCAAGTTAATTTGGGAGACAAGTTTGATGTAAAGTATTTTGGAATTGATCCAAAAACTAAAAAGCAAAAAGTTTCAAGAAAAGCTCTTCTTCCACGACCAGAAAGAAAAAATTAGGTGAATAAAATGATTTGAAATTTGAAACAAAATAGTTTTTTTTTCGTAATACTAATACAACAATAACTTTATGAGACAATTAAAAATAACAAAACAAGTAACAAACAGGGAAACTGCTTCGTTAGATAAGTATCTCCAAGAAATAGGAAAAGTTGATTTAATTACTGCTGAGCAAGAAGTGGAACTAGCTCAAAGAATTAAGAAAGGAGATCAAGTTGCACTTGAAGTTTTAACCAAAGCTAACTTGAGATTTGTTGTCTCTGTAGCCAAACAATATCAGAATCAAGGTTTAACTTTGCCAGATCTTATAAATGAAGGTAATTTAGGATTGATAAAAGCAGCAAAAAGATTTGATGAGACTAGGGGTTTTAAATTCATTTCATATGCTGTTTGGTGGATAAGACAATCTATACTACAAGCACTTGCAGAACAATCCAGAATTGTTAGACTTCCGTTAAATAAAATTGGATCTATAAATAAAATTAACAAAACATTCGCTTTTTTAGAACAAGCTCATGAAAGAGAGCCATCAGCTGAAGAAATTGCCAAGGAATTAGACATGACCGTTAATGATGTAAAAGAATCACTTAAAAATTCCGGTAGACACGTCTCAATGGACGCCCCTTTGGTTGAAGGAGAAGATTCTAACCTTTATGATGTTCTAAATAGTGGTGAATCTCCAAATCCAGATCGATCTTTATTGCATGAATCACTTAAAACAGAAATTGAACGAGCCCTAGATACCCTTACCCCTAGAGAAGCAGATGTGGTTAGACTCTATTTTGGTCTAGGAGAACAACATGCAATGACATTAGAAGAAATCGGAGAAACTTTTGATCTTACAAGAGAGAGAGTGAGGCAAATCAAAGAAAAAGCTATAAGGAGACTTAAACACACATCTAGAAGCAAAATTCTAAAAACTTATCTGGGTTAATTTTATTTTTAGGGATGTCTAATATTGTTGCACCTTCAATTTTATCGGCAAATTTTGGAAATTTATCAAATGATATTTCAATGCTGAATAATAGTAAAGCAGATTGGATACATATAGACGTTATGGATGGTCATTTTGTTCCAAATATATCTTTTGGTTTGCCAGTAATTGATTTTATTAATTCTCTTTCAAAAAAGCCTTTAGATATTCACTTAATGATATCAAAGCCAGAAAGATATATTGAAAACTTCTTAAAATATAATACAAAAGTTTTGACTGTTCATCTAGAAGCAAGTAAACATCTTCATAGAACAATACATCATATTAAATCAAACGGAGTAATGGCAGGTGTAGCAATTAATCCTCACACAGACGTTAATAATTTAAGTGAAATTATAACAGATCTAGATTTAGTCTGTTTAATGAGTGTTAATCCTGGATTTGGTGGTCAGAAGTTTATTGAAAATTCATTTAGTAAAGTAAAAAAACTGAAGAAAATGATCCTTGCCAAAAATTCAAAATGTAAAATACAAGTTGATGGAGGAGTTAATATTTTAAACGCAGGCAAACTTGTTGAAAATGGAACTGATGTTCTTGTGGCCGGTAACTTTATTTTTAAATCAGAAACTCCAAAAGAAAACATCAATTCACTAAAAAAAATTTAGGCCTCCCCTTTGGGGCCAAAGTTTATTGGTATATTTTTATTTTCTTTAATTTTTATTTCTCCTGAAGACTGCTCAAATCTTAATATATTTTCTTTCAAAGCAAAATTTAATCTTTTTGCATGCTCGGGAGTTAAAATAACCCTCGACTTAACTTTTGCTTTAGGAGCGCCAGGTGTTATTATTACGAAGTCTAAAATAAATTCACTTGAAGAATGATTAATAACTACTAGGTTGCTATATACCCCATCAATTGTATTGTTATCTAATTCTATATCAATTTTTTTTTTATTTGATTCCTTAGACATAAAATTTAAATTTTATATTTTTCTCCCTCTCCCTCTTCCTTATTTACAAGCAAACTGGTATATTCATCTTTGGACCCAACGATAACATCATTATATTCACGTAATCCGGTTCCAGCTGGAATTTTATGTCCGACTATAACATTCTCCTTTAGACCACCCAAATTATCTTCTTTTCCATTCACAGCTGCTTCATTTAAGACTTTTGTTGTTTCTTGGAAAGAAGCTGCTGATATAAATGATTTAGTTTGTAAAGAAGCTCTTGTAATTCCCTGAAGCTCTGGTGTAGCTGTTGCTGGATTAGCATCTCTAGCAATTACAATATTTTTTCCTTCTCTTTTCAATAATGAATTCTCATCTCTTAATTTACGAGAGGATATCATTTGTCCTTGTTTAAGATTTTCTGAATCACCAACCTCTTCAACTATTTTTTTACCAAATAATGAATCATTTTCTTCAATAAAGTCGTCTTTATGAATCAATTGATCTTCTAAGAATAAAGTATCTCCAGGATCTTTAATTTTAACTTTTCTCATCATCTGTCTTACGACGACTTCGAAATGTTTATCGTTAATCTTTACACCTTGTAATCTATAGACTTCTTGAACTTCGTTAACCAAATACTGTTGAACAGCAGATGGCCCTTTAATTTTTAAAATATCAGTTGGTGTTATTGAACCATCAGATAATGGCATACCAGCTTTCACAAAATCGTTTTCTTGAACTAAAATTTGATTTGATAGTTTAATTAAATATTTTTTAACATCATCAAATTTAGATTTAATTATAATTTCCCTGTTACCTCTTTTAATCTTACCAAATGAAACAATTCCATCAATTTCAGATACAACAGCAGGATTAGAGGGGTTTCTAGCTTCAAAAAGCTCAGTGACCCTTGGAAGCCCCCCAGTGATATCTCCTGATTTAGCTGATTTCCTTGGTATTTTTACCAATATTTTACCCTCAGATATTTCATCGTTATGATCAACCATTAAATGAGCTCCAACAGGTAAATTATATGACCTTAAAGTGTTACCTTTTTTATCTAATATTAAAAGAGTTGGAATAAGTTGTTTATTCCTGGATTCTGAAATTACTTTTTCTTGAAATCCTGTTTGCTCATCTATTTCAACTTGATATGTTGTACCTGGCTCGATATTTTCATAAGATATCTTACCAGAAAATTCAGATACAATCACTCCATTAAATGGATCCCAAGAACATATTAAATCGTCTTTTTTAATTCTGGTACCATTTTTAATGTTCAAACTTGAACCATAAGGAACAATATTAGAACTCAGAATATTTTTAGAATCATTATCAAGAATATGAACTTCTGTCGTTCTGGAAATAACAATATTCGAAGATTTACCTTCATTGTCAATTGATTTTACGACTTTTAAATCATCTATCTTAGCAATTCCGTTATGTTTTGAAAGCAACTGACTTTCCTCTGAAATATTTCCAGCAACACCACCGACATGGAAAGTTCTAAGCGTTAATTGAGTTCCAGGCTCCCCGATAGACTGAGCAGCAACTACACCAACAGCTTCTCCTTTTTGAACCATTTTTCCAGTTGCTAAATTACGTCCATAGCAGGATGAACAGATGCCTCGTTTAGCTTCACAAGTTAGCGGTGACCTTACTTCTACTGATTCTATTGATAAAGTATCTATTAAATCAGCAACTGAATCACTTATTTCTTCTGTCGCGTTGACTAAAATTTCTTGATTTAGAGGATTAATTATATCTTCAAGAGCAACTCTTCCGCGAATCCTGTCTGATAGAGGTTCGACAATTTCCTCATTTTTCTTTAATGGTTTAATTTCAACTCCTCTTAAAGTTCCACAGTCAACACCATTAATTATGACATCTTGAGAAACATCCACCAAACGTCTAGTTAAATACCCTGCATCTGCGGTTTTTAAAGCCGTGTCAGCTAGACCCTTTCTAGCACCGTGAGTTGAAATAAAATATTCTAATATTGAAAGACCTTCTTTGAAATTTGAAAGAATTGGGTTTTCTATTATTTCTCCTCCACCTGCAGTTGATTTTTTAGGTTTTGCCATAAGGCCTCTCATTCCAGTTAATTGTCGAATTTGCTCTTTAGAACCTCTTGCACCTGAATCTAACATCATGTATACTGAATTAAAACCTTGCTGGTCTTCGCTAATTTTTTTCATAGCGAGACTTGTTAACTGAGAATTTGTAGAAGTCCAAACATCAATAATCTGATTATATCTTTCATTATTAGTGATTAAACCCATGTTATAGTTTTCTAAAACATTGTCTACTTTTCCATTTGCCTTATCAATCAAAGAAACTTTTTCAGAAGGAATAATTATATCACCTAAACTGAAAGATAGTCCTCCTTTAAAAGCGAATCCGTATCCCATATTTTTAATTTTGTCTAAAAAATCTGCTGTTTCTGGAACACTAGTTTCCTTTAATATTTTTCCAATAATATCTCTCAAGTTTTTCTTTGTTAAAACTTCATTGAAAAAGCCAGCATTTTTTGGAACTACCTCATTGAAGAGAACCCTTCCAACCGTAGTCTCAATAATAGAAGATTTCTTAGTATTATTTATTGTTGGATTTTCCACCTTTATTTTTATAATAGCATTTAAATCAACCTTTTTTTCATTATATGCAATGTGAACTTCGTCAACAGAATAAAAAGTAAGACCTTCTCCTAAAACTGGATGTTCTTTTGTGGATTTTCTTGCTTTAGTCATGTAATATAGTCCCAAAACCATATCTTGAGAAGGAACAGTAACTGGTGAACCATTAGCAGGATTTAAAATATTATGGGAGGCAAGCATCAACAACTGTGATTCAAGAATCGCCTCAGGGCCTAAGGGGAGATGGACTGCCATTTGGTCACCATCAAAATCTGCATTAAAAGCAGTACATACAAGGGGGTGAAGCTGAATAGCTTTACCTTCAATTAATTTAGGTTGAAAAGCCTGTATACCAAGCCTATGAAGGGTCGGTGCTCTATTTAATAAAACAGGATGGCCTTTCAATACATTTTCTAAAATATCCCAAACCACTGGTTCCTTTCGATCAATAATCTTTTTTGCTGATTTAACAGTTTTTACAATACCTCTTTCTATGAGTTTTCTAGTTATGAATGGTTTATATAATTCAGCTGCCATATCCTTTGGTAAACCACATTCGTATAATTTTAGCTCTGGACCAACAACAATAACCGAACGAGCTGAATAGTCTACCCTTTTTCCTAATAAGTTTTGTCTAAATCTTCCCTGCTTTCCTTTTAATGAATCAGACAAGGATTTTAAAGGTCTATTGGAATCAGTTTTTACTGCAGAGGACTTTCTAGTGTTATCAAACAAAGAGTCTACCGATTCTTGAAGCATTCTTTTTTCATTCCTCAATATTACTTCAGGAGCTTTAATTTCGACTAGTCTTTTAAGTCTATTATTTCTAATTATTACTCTTCTATATAAATCATTTAAGTCTGATGTAGCAAATCTACCACCATCAAGAGGAACAAGAGGCCTCAATTCTGGAGGAATAACTGGTATAACTTTCATAATCATCCATTCAGGTCTATTTTCCTTCCTTGTATCTGCATCTCTAAATGCTTCAACTACTTGTAACCTTTTTAAAGCTTCAGTCTTTCTTTGTTTAGATGTCTCGTTATTGGCTTTATGTCTCAATTCATATGACAAACTTTCTAAATCAATCCTAGAAAGAAGTTCAATCAAACATTCAGCACCCATTTTTGCAATAAACTTTTTCGGGTCAGTATCCTCGAGATATTGATTATCTTCAGGAAGTCTTTCTATCACATTTAAGTATTCTTCTTCAGTTAAGAATTCCATTTTTTTAAGCTTTTCGCCATCATCATTAACAGCTTCACCTGGCTCAATTACAACATATCTTTCATAATAAATAATCATGTCAAGTTTTTTAGAAGCAAGGCCCAGAAGGTAGCCGATTTTATTAGGTAATGATCTAAAATACCATATGTGAGCTACTGGGACAACTAAATTGATGTGACCTACCCTATCTCTTCTTACTTTTTTTTCTGTAACTTCAACTCCACATCTATCACAAATGATTCCTTTGTAACGAATTCTTTTATATTTCCCACATGCGCATTCAAAATCTTTTACTGGTCCAAATATTCTTTCGCAGAATAAGCCATCCCTTTCAGGCTTGTGTGTACGATAGTTAATTGTTTCCGGTTTAAGTACTTCACCTCGAGAGTGATTTAGAATAACCTCAGGAGATGATAATCCTATTGAAATTTTTTCAAATTTTTTTTGTGTTAAATTTTCGTTATCTCTTTTCATGAACTTTTTATAAAATTATTTTTTATTCTTCTAGTCTAATATCAAGTCCCAAACCCTTCAATTCATGCATTAAAACATTGAATGATTCAGGTAACCCGGGGTCAGGTAAAGATTCTCCCTTCACAATAGACTCATAGGTTTTAGCTCTCCCTAAAACGTCATCTGATTTAACAGTTAAAATTTCTTGTAAAGTACTTGAAGCACCATAAGCTTCGAGAGCCCAAACCTCCATCTCACCAAATCTTTGACCTCCAAACTGAGCTTTTCCTCCGAGGGGTTGTTGAGTAATTAGTGAATAGGGTCCTATAGACCTAGAGTGCATTTTATCGTCGACCATATGACCTAACTTTAACATGTATATTACTCCTACTGTAGCTGGTTGGTCAAACCTTTCTCCTGTACCTCCATCATAAAGATATGTGTGACCATATTTTGGAATTCCAGCTCTTTCAATTATCTCGTTTATTTCATCTGAGCTAGCACCGTCAAAAATTGGTGTAGCAAATTTTTCATCAAGTTTTTGACCAGCCCAACCAAGAACGGTCTCATATATTTGACCAATATTCATTCTTGAAGGAACTCCAAGTGGATTTAAAACAATATCAACAGGCGTGCCGTCTTCCAAAAAGGGCATATCTTCTTGCCTAACAATTCTTGCCACAATACCTTTGTTACCATGACGACCAGCCATTTTATCACCAACTTTCAATTTTCTTTTTTTAGCGATATATACTTTCGCTAATTTTTTGATCCCAGCAGGTAACTCATCTCCAACACTTATAGTAAACTTTTCTCTTCTTAATGAACCTTGAAGATCATTTTCTTTAATCTTGTAATTGTGAATAAGATCAGCTACCAATCTGTTTGTTTCTGAAGAGGTCGTCCAAACCCCTTTAGTCAAATGTGTGAAATCATCTACTTTGTTTAGAAGTTTAAGACTATATTTTTTTCCCTTTGGCAGAACTTCTTCACCTAAGTCATTTTGAACACCTTGAGAAGTTTTTCCATTAACTATTGCAAAAAGCTTCTCAACCATTATAGCATGTAAATCGCTAAATTTTTTGTCATATTTCTTCTCAAGTTCATCAAGTTCTATTTTGTCTTGGTTCCTTTTTCGCTTGTCCTTAATTGATCGAGTGAAAAGTTTTTTATCAATTACTATTCCTCTTAAAGAAGGTGGAGCTTTTAAAGAAGCATCTTTAACATCGCCTGCTTTATCTCCAAAGATAGCTCTAAGAAGTTTCTCTTCTGGAGTAGGGTCTGATTCTCCTTTAGGTGTAATTTTACCAATTAAAATATCCCCAGGATTCACTTCAGCACCGACTCTAATCATTCCATATTCGTCAAGATCCTTCGTTGATTCTTCACTGACATTTGGAATATCATTAGTTAATTCTTCCGAACCCAATTTAGTGTCTCTAACATCAAGCGAGTATTCATCTATATGAATGGATGTAAAAATATCATCTCTAACAACCCTTTCAGAGATAACTATAGCATCTTCAAAATTATAACCTTTCCAAGGCATAAAAGCTACTTTCATATTTCTTCCTAAAGCAAGCTCACCATTTTGAGTTGCATATCCCTGACAAAGAACCTGGCCTTTTTTTACCTTATCGCCCTTCTTAACGATTGGCTTTAGGTTTATACACGTACCCTGATTAGTTTTTCTAAATTTTATTAGATTATATTCCTTAATGTCATCATCAAAACGGACCAGTTTTTCTTCTTCTGAAAAATTGTATTTAATAATTATTTTTTCAGAATCAACATATTCAACAATACCATTCCCTTCAGAATTTACTAAAACTCTAGAATCAGAAGCTACTTGCCTTTCTAACCCTGTTCCAACTATTGGGGCCTCGGGTTTAAGAAGAGGTACGGCCTGTCTCATCATATTAGATCCCATTAAAGCACGATTAGCATCATCGTGCTCCAAAAATGGAATTAATGATGCTGAAATTGACGCGATTTGATTAGGAGCAACGTCTGTATAATGAACACTTTTTGGATCTACTACAGGATAATCGGCTTCCTGCCTAACAATGATTTTTTCAGCAGTTATTTTTCCTTTATCTGAAAAAGGTATGTTGGCTTGAGCAATCAATTTATTTTCTTCTTCCTCTGCACTTAAATAAACATGATTATTCAAATCTATTACTCCGTTATTAACTTTTCTGTAAGGGGTTTCAATAAATCCAAGTGAATTAACTTTTGCGAATACACCAAGAGAAGAAATAAGTCCAATATTAGGCCCCTCAGGAGTTTCAATAGGACAAAGACGCCCATAATGTGTATAATGTACATCCCTTACTTCAAAGCCAGCTCTTTCTCTGGACAATCCTCCTGGACCAAGGGCAGACAATCTTCTTTTATGCGTAATCTCTGCAAGAGGGTTAGTTTGATCCATAAACTGTGAAAGTTGGTTTGTACCAAAAAAAGTATTAATAACAGAGGATAAAGTTTTAGCATTTATCAAATCAATTGGTGTAAATACTTCGTTATCCCTTACATTCATTCTTTCTCTTATAGTTCTGGCCATTCGAGCAAGTCCAACCCCAAACTGTGTTGACAATTGCTCTCCAACTGTTCTAACACGTCTGTTTGACAAATGATCGATATCATCAATTTCTGCTTTTGAATTTACCAATTCGATTAAATATTTTATAATGGTTATTATATCCTGCTTAGTAAGTACTTGCTTATCTAATTCAATATCATTTCCAAGTTTTTTATTCATTCTATACCTACCAACCTCACCAAGATTATACCTTTGATCAGAAAAAAATAACTTATCAATTATACCTCTTGCGGTTTCTTCGTCAGGTGGTTCAGCATTTCTTAATTGTCGGTAAATATGTTCTACTGCCTCCTTTTCTGTGTTTGTTGGATCTTTTTGTAATGTATTATGAATAATAGCATAATCCGACATATGAGCATCTACTTTATGCAGTAATATTGTCTTGACACCTGTCTCAACTATTTGATTAATATGCTCTTTTTCTATGACTGTATCTCTATCAATTACGATTTCATTTCTTTCGATAGATACCACTTCACCTGTATCTTCGTCAACAAAATCTTCATGCCATGTGTTCAAAACTCTTGCAGCAAGTTTTCTTCCAATCACTTTCTTTATTCCAGCCTTGGTTACTTTGAACTCCTCTGCTAAGTCAAAAATCTCTAAAATATCTTTATCACTTTCATATCCAATCGCTCTAAAAAGAGTTGTAACAGGTAGCTTTTTCTTTCTGTCTATATATGCATACATTACATTATTAATATCCGTTGCAAATTCAATCCAAGAACCTTTAAACGGAATTACTCTGGCAGAATATAGTTTAGTTCCATTAGCATGAAAAGATTGTCCAAAAAAAACTCCAGGGGATCTGTGAAGTTGTGATACAACTATTCTTTCTGCTCCATTTATTATAAAGGTTCCACTAGGAGTCATATAAGGGATAGTACCTAAGAAAACATCTTGGACTATTGTTTCAAAGTCCTCATGTTCAGGGTCAGTACAAAATAATTTTAGTCTAGCTTTGAGTGGAACTGAATAAGTTAAGCCTCTTTCAATACATTCTTGTATAGAATATCTTGGAGGGTCAACGAAATAGTCTAAAAATTCTAATACAAACTGATTTCTTGTATCTGAGATTGGAAAATTTTCTTTAAAAGTATTGAATAAACCTTCCTCTGCTCTTTCGGCAGATTTTGTCTCTAGTTGAAAAAAATCTTGAAAAGATTTTATTTGAATGTCAAGAAAATCGGGGTATTCAGCTGTGAGTTTTGAAGACGCAAAACTGAATCTATTGTTTTTATTTTTGTGCATCACTAAATATTAGTTAAAATTGAAAAAGATTATAATTCCTATAGAATTTATGACAATTCTACTTCTGCTCCAGATTCTTCGAGAGATTTTTTCATCCCCTCAGCTTCATCTTTGGAAACTCCTTCTTTAATCGGAGATGGAGCATTGTCAACTAAATCTTTAGCTTCTTTCAATCCTAATCCTGTCAATTCTTTAACTAATTTAACTACTGCTAATTTTGAACCTCCAGCTGCTTTTAACACTACATTAAACTCAGTTTTTTCATCAGCTGTGGAGCCTCCTTCAGCTGAACCTGATGCTGGAACAGCTACAGCTGCAGCTGCAGCTGGTTCAATTCCGTGTTCCTCTTTTAATATATTTGCTAATTCATTTACTTCTTTAACGGTTAAACCAACTAATTTATCTGCGAAATCTTTTATATCTGCCATGACCATGTTTTTATTTATTATTAATTTATTTATTTGTTTACTATGTTTAATTTTCTGATAATTTTTTAATTATTCCAGCAATTTTGTTACTGCCTGATTTTAAGGATGATAATACATTGTTAATTGGGGACGACAATAAAGTTAAAATTTCACCAATTAATTCATTTTTTGATTTTAAATCTGCGAGAACATCTATTTTATCATCACCAATATATATTGACTCATCTATGAAAGCTCCTTTTAAAATAGGTTTATCAGACTTTTTTCTAAAATCTTTAATTACTCTAGCAGGGGTATTCCCCTGATTAGAAAACAAGACCGAGGTATTGCCTTTAAGAATAGACTTTAAATCACCAAATTCTTTTCCACTATCCTCCATAGCCTTTTTAAGAAGAGTGTTTTTAACAACTGAAATACGAATATTTGATTTAAAACAGGCTCTTCTAAGATCTAGAGTAGATTTTGAATCCAACCCCGCTATATCTGCCAAATAAAAATTAGATGCTTCAGACAAGTCTTTAGTTAGAATTTTTATTTCGTTAAGCTTTTCTTCTTTAGTCATATATAAATGTTAAATTTTATAATCAATTGATATGGATGGGCTCATTGTAGATGACATAAAAATACTTTTGATATAATTTCCCTTGGTAGAAGATGGCTTTAATTTAATAATTGCGTTGATGAACTCTTCAGCATTTTCAAATATTTTTTTTGATTCAAAAGAGACTTTTCCAATAGCAGCGTGAATTATCCCGGCCTTTTCGACTTTAAAATCTATTTTTCCTCCCTTAATATCTAAAACTGCTTTTTTAATATCCATCGTTACAGTACCTGTTTTGGGGTTTGGCATCAATCCTCTAGGACCTAAAACTTTTCCAAGTGGACCTAGTTTTACCATAACAGTTGGAATTGTTACAATGACGTCTACATCGGTCCATCCACCTTTAATTTTTGTTATGAATTCGTCAAGACCTACCATATCAGCACCAGCTTCTTTAGCTTCATTTTCTTTATCAGGTGGTACCAAAGCTAAGACTTTTAAATTTTTTCCAGTTCCATTAGGAAGTGTTACTACACCCCTTACCATCTCATTTGCTTTTTTAGAATCAACACCTAATCGTACAGAAAGATCCACAGAAGCGTTGAATTTAACTGTGGTAATTTCTTTGACTAAAGAAGAGGCATCTTGTAGACTATATCTTTTAGATAAATCGAACTTAGTCTTAATAGATTTTCTTTTTTTTGATGTTTTTGCCATAGTTTAAATTTTATTTGGAAAATTTCCTGTAACATTTAAACCCATCGATCTAGCTGTACCTGCAACCATTTTCATTGCAGATTCGATTTTAAATGCATTTAAATCAACCATCTTATCTTCTGCTATTTTTTTTATTTGCTCCCACGAAACCGATGCAACTTTATCTCTGTTTGGTTCAGATGAACCTTTCTTAACTTTTGCAGCTTCTAGAAGTTGGACAGCAGCTGGTGACGTTTTGATTATAAAGTCAAATGATTTATCTCCATAAACTGAAATTTCAACTGGGAGTATTTTACCTTGTTTTTCTTGAGTTCTAGCATTAAATTGCTTGCAAAATTCCATAATGTTAACACCGGCGGCTCCAAGAGCAGGACCAACTGGTGGGGAGGGATTCGCAGCTCCGCCTCTAATTTGTAATTTTAAAATTTTGTTAATTTCTTTGGCCATTTGATATAAATTAAATTTTTTCTACTTGCATATAACTCAATTCCAAAGGAGTTTTTCTCCCAAAAATTTTCACCATGACTTGCAGTTTTCTCTTTTCTTCATTTACATTTTCGATAGAACCAGTAAAACCATTAAATGGACCATCAACAACCTTAATATTCTCTCCAATAGTATATGGAATTGAAATATGCTCTTTGGTTAGTTCAAGTTCATCTACTTTACCAAGGAGTCTATTAACTTCGGATGGTCGAAGAGGCACAGGATCACCTCCTTTAGTTTCCCCCAAAAATCCGATCACATTCGTTAGAGATTTTATCACATGGGGTACTTCTCCAGACAGATCCGCTTTAATCATTATGTATCCAGGGTAATAAACCTTTTCCTTATTTATCTTTTTACCATTTCTAAATTGGATAACTTTTTCAGTGGGTACAAGAATTTCTTCTAGGTAGTTATCATATCCTAGTCTATTAATTTCTGAGGATATATAATCCTTAATTTTGGATTCTTGACCACTTACAGCCCTTACAACATACCATTTTTTATTTTCGACTTCCGCCATTTAATTACCCGTTAATTATATTTAAATATATTTTTATAATTCTCGACAAAATTGTATCAGCTCCCCAAATTGCTAAAGAAAATAAAAGAGAAAAAACCAATACAATCAAAACAAGATTCTGCAATTCAGCTCTTGGTGTCCAAGAAACGTTGTTTTTAAGTTCCTCGTATGAATTTCTTATATAGTTAATAATAGTTGTCATTTTTAATGCACGGGTTGAGAGACTCGAACTCCCGACACCTGGTTTTGGAGACCAGTGCTCTACCAACTGAGCTAAACCCGTTTAAATCTAAAAATTTTAGTGTTAAAAAAAACACAATTAAAATTCAAGAACTAATCGAGTAGTTCCGTTACTTGTCCAGCACCAACTGTTCTTCCACCTTCTCTAATAGCAAATCGAAGTCCAACATTGAGAGCGATTGGTGATATAAGATCTACTGAAATCGACACATTATCTCCAGGCATCACCATTTCAACTCCATTTGGAAGATTGATATTGCCTGTTACATCAGTTGTTCTTACGTAAAACTGAGGTCTGTAGTTGTTATGGAAAGGAGTATGTCTTCCACCTTCCTCTTTTTTTAATATATAAACCTCAGCTTTAAATTTAGAATGAGGTTTGACTGAACCTGGCTTGCAAAGCACCATACCTCTTTTGATATCAGTTTTTTCAATACCTCTTAGAAGAATTCCGGTATTATCACCTGCTTCTCCACGATCTAATATTTTTCTAAACATTTCAACACCAGTAATTGTTGATTTCAATTTTTCTGCACCCATTCCAATGATATCTATTTCGTCACCAGTATTAGCAACTCCTGTTTCAATTCTTCCAGTTGCAACAGTTCCACGACCAGTTATAGAGAAAACATCTTCAACAGGCATTAGGAAATCTTTATCAATATCTCTTTTAGGAAGTTCAATCCAGTTGTCAACTTCTGACATTAATTTAGTTACCGTTTCGACCCATTTTTGTTCACCATTTAATGCACCAAGGGCAGAACCCAAGATAACTGGAGTATTATCACCATCATATTCATAGAAAGAAAGAAGTTCTCTAACTTCCATCTCGACTAATTCAAGAAGTTCTTCATCGTCAACCATATCAGCCTTGTTTAAAAAAACAACAATTCTAGGTACTCCAACTTGTCTTCCAAGTAATATGTGTTCCCTAGTTTGGGGCATTGGTCCGTCAGTAGAGGCAACTACAAGAATTGCACCATCCATCTGAGCAGCACCAGTAACCATGTTTTTTACATAGTCTGCGTGTCCAGGACAATCAACATGTGCATAATGTCTATTTTCCGTTTGGTATTCTACATGTGAAGTATTAATTGTTATGCCACGCTCTTTTTCTTCAGGAGCGTTGTCTATTTGATCAAAGCTTTGAGCTTCAGATAATCCTGCATCTGCTAGAACTTTCGTAATAGCAGCTGTCAAGGTTGTTTTGCCGTGATCTACGTGGCCAATTGTACCAATATTTAAGTGAGGTTTTGACCGATCAAAATTTTCTTTAGCCATATTTTAAGGATTTTGAAATTGTTTAAGAGGTGCGAATTTACAAAATTTTCTAATAATTGTGCCATTTTTGATTATTTTTTTTTGTAGAAATTTTGGCTACCACAGACCCCAGTATTTGGACTAAAAAAACACCTTAATCTGTTATCATCTTTAGTAGATTTTAAAGAATTTTAAAACTAAATCTTCAATCATTTTTCTATTTTAAAATTCTAGCTAAACCTTCTTGCACCACAGTTGCTACTAATAAACCCTCTCTATCGTAAATATATCCTTTCCCTAAGCATCTAGAGCCAGAAATATTTGGACTTTTCATTGAGTACATAAGCCAATTGTTAACATCAAAACTTCTATGAAACCACATAGCATGGTCTAAGCTAGCTGTCTGTACCGGATGATTGTATTTGTTATGAAAGTGGCTAATTACAGACATTATAAGTAAGTCGTAGTCGACTGCGTATGCTAAAAACTCGTACTGCTGATTTCTGGTAAGCATTGTTTTATTTTTTAGCCTAAACCATATATTCCTAGTACTACTATAATCAATAGATTTATCGTAATCTATTTCTGGTCTGAATTCAAATGCAAAAGGATGACGAGATAGCAAATATTTTTTTATTTTTCTAGGGATTACTTTGCTTTTTTTTAAAAGCTCATCATCTGGTATAAGATTTTCGGGGTTAAATGAAGCTGGTGACTTTTCAAATTGACTCAAACCTATTTCATCAATTTGAAATGAAGCACTAAGGACAAAAATCGCCTTCCCTTTTTGGGAAGCAGTAACTCTTCTGGTATTAAAACTTTTACCATCTCTTAAATTTTCAACTTTAAACTCAATTGGAATGTCTATATCTCCCGCCAAAATAAAATATCCGTGAAGAGAGTGCAAATACCTGTCACTCATAACTGTTTGATTTGCAGCGTGTAAAGATTGTGCTAAAACCTGACCACCGTAAACTCTTTTCCAAAAAGTTTTATAGTTTTTTCCTACAAAGGTAAAAGCATCGATTCTTTTTAGAGCTAACAAATCTAAAAGACCGTAAGAATTTTCCATATTCAAATATACATTGTTAAAAAAAAACTTTATTTTTCATTTACATATATATTTAATTTTAAGATTATAAAGATTTTTTTTTAAATAAATGATTGTAAAAATATCTAGAAATAAAACTTTAAATATTTTATTTCTAATAATAATGCATTTTTCATATTCACAATTTTCCTCAATTACGGGAAGCACAATAACAAATGATAACTTAAGGATTAATATAGTTTTTGACGAAGAAATTTACTCAAATTCGAGCTGCAGCTCTTTGACATGTATTGAAGTTTCAGATTTTACTCTTTCATTATCGGGGGGAAATGCAACCTTAGGTTCAAATACACCTCTTACAATTACAAAATTAGGTAATTATAACTTTGTTCCATTTTGGAATCCAGCAGAACCGAATGATTGTTGTGATCCCGGTATTGATTCTCAGGAAAATTATGCTCAACATGTCGGAACTGGTAGATTAAATGATTTACCTAATGGAAACAACCTAGCGGGAGTTTTAGAGATAATTAATCCTAATCAGCAAGTCATAACTGGTTACACTTACATCGTATCTTGGCCTATCGGATCCAGCTGTGCACACTCTTATTATAGATCCAACTCAACAGGTTCGTGGACAGCTGAAAAATTAAAAGCACAAAATGCTGGAGGTGATTTGCTAGTTTACAATTCTGTGGAAGAATATCAATTTTTAGTTCCCGGTTATGCAAATTTAGCAGGAGTCGCAAATACATGGATTGGTCTATCGCAAGATGACTCATCTGTAGATTATTCAGAACCCTCTGGTGGTTGGTATTGGGATGATGGAACTCCAATTGATAATAGTTCGTCAAAATTAACTTATCAATTAACATTCAGCTTGGTAGGAACTCCAACCGGAGATGAAATTGTAAGTATTAATCCCGTATTAAGTCCAAGATCAATTTATAATTGTGCAGGAAGTTTTGGAATAATCCAAACAAATAATTTAAACAGAGTTCGTCTTTTTGATAAGTTAGCTCCATACATTGTGGAAACTATAATTGCTGATGATAATTCATACATTGAGATTAAGTTTAACGAGGAAGCATTTACGGATGTGGATGAAAATAGTTTATCAGAGGGTGATTTTAGTCTATCTATCGATCAAAATGGAGGTTTAGCTACATTGATTTCAAATACTCCATCAAGCATAGTTAATATTGGTAAAAGGACTTTCAGATTAGGTCTTCCAATTACAGGTCATGTCAAAGGATTGGAAATTATTACAGTCGAACCGGCTACAAATTCATCAATATTTGATAGATCAAATAACCCTTCTATAACTAATCAAACTAATAATTTCGCAAATTTGAATCGTCTCAAAACTGGACCAATATATGTTGGTATAAATTACGGCAGTTCGTCAACCACCGGTACACTTCAAAATTCAAATTATTCTTTTTTTTGTAATGAAGTAAATGGTATAAACTACAATCTTGCATATCATGATGGACCCAATCTTGAGCCTGACGTCGGAGAGTCATTGATTTACAATTATCTATATAATTATCCTCACAAATTCATATCAGGTGATGACTTCGCATTTCTTCACCTAAAGGATTTTGATAAAATTATTGAAGTTAGAAAATCAGATGGTTTAATTGTAGCTAAATACAATTGCGACTAGAAGAATTAAAATTTAATTTAATCCCGTTTTATTCAGATAATCAGCTTTTAATCTAATGATTTTTTTCATAAAAAGAGAAGTACTTTTAGTATCCACAAAAAACTTGATATAGTTTGTGTCCTTATATAAAGAATATATATTTGATTCTCCTTTATAAATAATCAATTTATAGTAAGGAATTATCAATCCGTAGGTTTCTAATAATGATCTAAATCTTATTATTAAGCCATTTTTTCTTATTTCAATGTTGCAGTAATTAACATTATTGTCCAATCTTAGTAGTTCTACGATTTCTTTTGATGCATCTGCTATCACTAACTTATTTGAGCCAATACCTCCTAATTTTATTCTCTCTATAAATGAGAAAGGTCTTCCGACAAGTTCTAATAAGAGTGTATTAATTTTTTTTGAATTGTAAGATAAGTTTTTAATCATATCACAATATTAAAAATTAAAATTTAAATATTTTTGGCTTCTTATTGTAGTATATTATTGTTACATACATTATTTTTATATAAAATAGTTTTTATGCTCAAGGTTTTATATATCTGTGTTTCACTATTTGTTTCTATTTTGGTTACGAATGTATGGCTATTTCGATTTGATAAAGAGACACCCTACAGAGGAGGTAATGCTAGCAATATGATTGAAGAGTTTGCTGTTTATGGTCTTGATACAAATATGTTGTATTTGATTGGTACTTTAAAAATTATCGCTAGTATAGGTTTAATAATTGGACTTTTTAAAACCAAGATTTCTGTTTACTCGTCGCTTCTAATGGCAATTTTGATGACTGGTGCTATTTATTTTCATTTTAAAATTTCTGACCCTGCTATTAAATATTTCCCCTCAGTTTTGATGCTTTTTTGTTCCGTTTTAATTTATCTTTCGTCAAAAAGAATTTTAAAAACAAATTGATATAAGTGGATTTCTTCAGTTCTGAAAGTTTAGATTCATTAAACAAAATCTACAGGATAAATTTAATCAATAGTATTACTGGTTATAAATCTGCCAATTTACTTGGAACTATATCTAAAAAGGGGGTGGAAAATGTGGCAATTTTTAGTTCAGTTACTCACCTAGGGAGTAATCCTGCTCTTTTGAGTTTTTTTGTAAGACCAAATGTTGTTCCTAGAAATACATATAAGAATATTAAGGAAAAGAAAATTTTTACCATAAATCATGTAAGTAAGGATAAAATAAGTGATGCACATCACACTAGTGCCAAGTACGATGAAGATATATCCGAATTCGATAAAACCAGTTTTCAATCTGAATATAAAAATAATTGGGAAGCTCCTTTTGTAAAAGATTCTGCAGTACAGCTAGGGTGTAAATATTTAAATGAATATTACTTAAAGGAAAATGGGTGTTCCATGATAGTAGCATCAATTGAAATTATTTTTATAAGAGAGGGGTTATTGCAAAATGACGGATGGGTGGAACTTTCAAAAGGTGATGTTGTAACCGTAAATGGTTTAGATGCGTACGCATTACCCAATACTATTAAGAGATTTAAATACGCAAGACCAAAATAAATATCTAGATTTTAATTTTCTCTTTGACAACTCTAGTCAATACCTTGTATCCTTCTTTATTTAGATGAAGGCCGTCCTGAAGGAGAAATTTCGAAGTAACTTTCCCTTTATCCAAAAGTTTATTATAGACGTCAATATAAACAAGATTAGGGAAATCATTTGCGATTAATTTGACCCCTTTATTTATTTTTTTAATATCTGATAATTTTTTTTTCCTTTCAAAAGAAGGTTTGATAGTAATATATCCAATATTAGTGTTAGGATATTTCTCACTAATTTTCTCAATAAACTTTTTAATCTTAAAAATTATTTGCTCGGGGCTTAAACTTAAATTGAGATCATTGCCTCCCAAATAAATTACAATTGCTTTGGGATTTAAAAAGTTTATCAGAAGATTAAAATTTTTTGATAATGAATCAATGTATGCTCCACCAAATCCTAGATTAATTACATCTACATCTTTAAAGTCTTCATTTAAAGATTTCCATAATCGAATAGTAGAACTACCGTAAAAAATTATTGGTGCTTCCATCTTTTTATTTTCTTCTACTTTGGATAATAAATTTTTGATTTCAAAAGAAAAATCATGGTCGTAAAGTTTCATTTTATTAACCCATGATTTGTACTTTTTATTTAGCTTACTACTTTCAATTTCTATATCGCTTTTTGAAAGATTACTCTTATATTTAATGGGCTTTTTTATCTCACATTTAAAAATAGATTTTGATGCAAGTTTATCAAAATTAAGTGTTACAATTGGAACCACAACAGTGGGAATAGATAACTTAGAAAGGAGGTTAAATAAACCTTTTTTAAAAACACCAGGAGATTCTTCAGTTGAATAAGATGCCCCCTCTGGACTTAGAACTAGATAATTCCCTTTTTTTAAATATTTTGATGCTTTTTTGTAAAACTTTTTATTTATGCTTTTGACTTGAATATCAGTTATATTTTTTGGAATAAAATTTTTAGCATAAACCCTAATATAATCGAGCTTATCATAGTAATTTTTATGAAATTTTTCATTGGGTAATGAAAGTCTGGAAACTCTGATTCCTGGATTATTGTAATATCTATCAATAACCATTGAACTAATAAAATGACTATCTAATGTTATTTGAAAATTTTCAGCTACTGAATAAAGCGGATGATTATTTAGGTGATTATAAATAAATATTAAATTTCCTTTACTTGGTAAATTTTCAGAACCATGAATTTCATATTTAGTTTTAGAGAAAGCTTCTTGAATTTTTTTTGATGATAGAGAACGAATATCCTCAACGGAATGTGAATTTGATGAATTAATTACAGATTTAAATGCATCCTTGAGAGAACTCAAAAACAATTCATCAATCTTGTTCAAGTCACTTAACTTTTAATTCTTTTTTACTATTCCTTATCTTTTGCAAGTATCTTTTCCATAATTTGGTTTGATGACTTTCCAAGGAAATTTCTCTCCCATCTATGAAAGCATAGTCTAATATATTTGATCGCATATCCAAAGCATCTCCTTTTGAAATGAAAAACGTAGCACTTTTTCCTACTTTTATTGAACCATAATCTTTATT
>CENJ01165096.1_pt1 | contig 21368 bp, 18 predicted proteins | sample 356161 | NCBI WGS metagenome assembly CENJ01 (sample SAMEA2619531, study PRJEB7988) | marine metagenome | biome: marine biome (ENVO:00000447); feature: surface water layer (ENVO:00002042); material: "saline water (ENVO:00002010), including plankton (ENVO:xxxxxxxx)" | depth 5 m
TATACAATGGTACGGGAGAAGAGATAGATTTAAGTACTTACAAGGTTTCTTCTTGCTCTAATGGATGTGATACAGAAGGAGAATGGGATTATCCTGATCAGGTTGTCTTTGACGTAGGAACCATGGTCGCAGCTGGGGATGTATTCGTAATTGCTCATCCTAATGCAGACCCATCAATCCTTGATCAGGCAGATAATATTTCTTTCACATATATGAGTAATGGAAATGATGCTGTTGGCCTGGTAAGCACTGCGACTGGTTTTATTGTTGATCTCATTGGTGACATGAGCGCTAGTCCGCCAGATGCCTGGGATGTTGCAGGTACTCCAAGTGCGACTAATGAACAAACCATCGTAAGAAAACCTTCAGTGCTAAATGGTAATGCAGACTGGGCTGCTTCTGCAGGTACAGATGCATCAAATTCTGAATGGCTCGTTTTTGACCAAAATGTTTGGGATAATTTAGGTTTTCACAATCAAGGTGTTGACGCACCTTCAGTAACGATAAGTTCAATATCTCCAGTATTTTTGACAGATCAAACCGAGATAGAATTTAGCGCTGCAATTTCTGTTCCTACTGGGAGCGTATCTAACGTGATTGTTAAATATGGTACGAATAATCAATTAGTAAATGAAGCTGAAATGTATCAGGACAATGGTGACATCTGGGCTGGGACTATTCCTGCTCAGCAAGGTAATATTGTTCTCCAGATGAGAGTTTTTGCTATAAGTAGTGAAGGTATTGAAGGGCAATCAGCAGTAGTAGAGAGAGTTATTGCTAGCTCATCACCGACTCAAATTGCAGATTTATATTCTAGCCAAAGTAGCGATGAATTAGTCACTGTTAGAGGCATCGTAACCATTGGAGGCTCAGGCCTTCTTTACCCGACCCAAACTAAAGCATACATACAAGATGCATCTGGACGCGGTCTTCAATTATTTGATTATAATCTTATCGATGGGCTAGATAGAGGTGATGAGGTAGAGGTTGTTGGTTACTCTGGTTACTATAACACAACATACCAAATTAAAGACTTCATATTTCGTGAACTATCTAGTGGGAATGATATTCCAGAACCCATTTCTGTAAACGCTGCGCAGGCAAATTCTGCAAACTATGAAGGAACTTTAATTGCTCTTACTGGAAACATTACAGAAGTAACTCCTATAAGTACCACTGGAAATAATTACACCATTGATGACGTTACTACAGTAATGATTTGGAATTCTACTGGTATTGACGTTTCAAATTTAATTGTTGGTTTTAGGGGTGATTTTATTGGCGTTGGTAGTCAATATAATGAGAGCTTTCAATTGCTTGTTGGTTATGATAGCGATATATCTACAGTGGTAGGTGTTGATGAAGATAACATTATTTTAAATGAATTTAGTCTGCTACCTGCATACCCAAATCCATTTAACCCTGTTACAAATATCTCTTTTGTAGTAGATAAATCCTCTGAGATTTCATTAAAGATCTTTGATGTGAATGGTAAGTTGGTTCAGGTAGTTAACCCAAAAGCATATCAGTCAGGGGTTCATAATATCCAGTGGAATGCTTCTAGCTTATCCTCAGGAATGTATTTCATTCATATGCTTAATGGCGCTGATAGATATACTCAAAAAGTGATGTTACTAAAATAATATACACGGTTTTCTGTTCCAAAATAGATATGAGAAATGTATACATAGCCATCGTTTTTACTTTATCCTTTTTGCGGGGACAAGTAGATCACGTTATCTTTACTGAAGTTGTATTAACCCCCTCTGATGGTGAATATGTCAGGATTTCTAATCCTACTAGTTTAGCTGTCGATCTCTCTGATTATTATTTAACCGATGCTACGGATGCTTCTTCAAATAAATATTATTATAACCTTCCAACTGGAGAAAACTTCTGGAGCGGGTCCTCATCAGACTTCATTGGTAAATTTCCATCTGGTTTTACCCTTGAGCCTGGTGCGTCTATTAATGTTTCTTTAAGAAGCGATGATAAATATTTCAATACATATGGTCTTTCTCCTGACCTTTCTTTAGATAGCGATTTCCTTGATGCAGTTGACGGTATTTCTACAAGGGGAAATTCTGGGGCCCAAAAATTAGCCAATACGAGTGAGTCCTTGATCCTCTTCTTTTGGGATGGGTCTTCTCCGATAGTTAAGGATGTAGAATATTTATTGTGGGGTGATACTACAAACCATTCTGTTGCCATTGATAAATCAGCCATTGATGGTTATCAGCCAGACACCCCAGTATCAGAGCAGTCATTTATTAATGCTCATGAAATAGATCAAAAATTAGTTCGCACAGAAACTTTAAGTGAGGGGTTAGAACTTCAAGTAGGAGGTAATGGAATAACTGGACATAATGAAACTAGCGAGCCATTTTCAGATACTTGGATTATAGAGAGCTTAACTTCCTCGAAACCTGAGATTTCAAATTTAAGTTTATCTCCTTCCAATCCATTTACAGATGACATATTAAAATTTGAAGTAGATGTGATTGATGACGATGAAGTTTCATCTGTTATTTTGAGATATGAATTTCAACAGGAAATAACTTCTATTACTATGTCTTTAAGTGATAATTCTTCTTCTTTATATTCTGCTCAAGTTGACCCACTCGGATCTACTGGATCCCTTATTTATTCAGTTGTTGCGGAAGATATTAATGGGTTGAAGGATTCAACTAGTCGAATTGCAGTAGAAATAAAAGAGCCCATTGCTGAATTAACGATTGCAGATATTGTAGAAAACATTGCATCGTATGATGGGCAAATTGTAGAAATTGACGGTATTGTTACAGTCCCGGCAGGGAAATTGAGGACAAATTTTACGGAAGCTTTTTTACAGGATGAATCTGGTAAAGGAATTATACTTTACAATTCTCAACTAGATACTAGCTTTAGCAGAGGGGATTCTGTTTTGGTTGTGGCTGAAGTTGATGATTTTGATGGTAAACCAGAGCTCATATATTCAAGTATATCCGTATTAAAAGACAGCGCAGATATTCCTTTTCAGGAAATAACTGTAAGTGAGTTTAATAGTCTAAAATACAATTACACATTTGTAAAAATATGGGGTAAAATTATTTCTCGTTCAGATCCTTTCGGCACCAACACAGGTGCAAATATTAGTATTCAGGATGCCTCTGGTGAGGTAACCACGATGAGGATTTGGAATTCAACAAATATTCTTTATGACACTAGTAATGAATTAATAAATCTTGATCTTGATTCTTTACTTCAAGTAGGAGAGATCATTGAAGTTTCAGGAATTGGAGGTGAATATAGTGGAGCTAGCCAAATACAACCTGCATATGCTTCCGATATTCTAGAAAAATTAGAAGGGCAAACAGGAAATTTTACAGCATCTCTTTCTGTTTCTCCTTACCCATTCGTTCCGCAATTAGGTGAAGTAATAAAGTTCTCTTACAGTTTTCCATCTGATGCAAGAATTAAACTAAGAGTGTTCGATATCGCTGGTCGATTAATTACTACTCTTTATGATGAATACAGAGGTATATCGTTTTACAAAGAAGCTACATGGAATGGTCGAGATTATTTAAACAGGTTGGTGCCTGGTGGTACGTACATAATGCATTTAGATATTACTGACTCTTCTACAGGAAAAAGCTACCAGAAAATTGCACCTGTGGTAATTGCAACTTTTGAGAATTAATATGAGACAAATATTTATACATGTATTTACTTTTTTATTATTTTTAAATAGTGATCTTTTTTCTCAAGTCACATCTGAACAATTACATTATGGAGCTACTTCACTTTCCATGGCAAATAGTGATATTGCTCTTCCAAAGACGTCTTGGTCTGCTTTTGTGAACCCTGCAGGAATGGTAAATCAAAAGGGTCTAACATTAGTAGCGAGTTCACAATCCCATTTTAGTCAAAGTTTTATAAACCATTCGCTATTTGGAGTTCAAATAAACAATCCAAAATATGGATCTTTTGGAATATCAGTTGAAAATTCATCAGTAAATTATAGTGGTAATGAGCTTGTGACGGAGACTGCTATCGGTTTACATCAGGGGATAGCTCTTCGTACTGATGGGATTAGTTCTTTTTCTATAGGATATGGAATAAAAACTTACTCCATAGAATATGGTAATTCAGCTGGACCATCTGGAGACGGTTCTGATGGAATTAGTTTGGGAGCTCTAAATACTATTGGATTAGATATAAGTTTTCTTGGTTCTTTGGGAGATCGAATTCGTGCAGGTGCTAAGGCATTCAATATTAATAGTCCCTCCTTGGGGAATGCAAATAATGCTACGAGACTTCCTCAAAGAGCGCAAATTGGGTTAGCGTATTCACCTTACGACTTGGTTTGGACTACAGTAGCATTAAATAAGAGTGTTGGTCACTCAACTAATTTCAGTAGTGGGTTTTCTTATGAGATTGGCAAAAGAGTTATCTTACGGTCTGGCATGCAAACTAGTCCAAATCGTTTTTCATCTGGCTTTGAATTTCACTTCAAAAACGTAAATATTTCCTATGGGTTTATCACTCATCCAGTTATGCCATCATCTCATCAGATATCTTTTGAGTTGAATCGCTAATGAAATTCTTTTTCTGTATTTTATTTTTTATTTCTTGTGGCTTTGGACAAAAGATTTATATCAATTCAGCAGATTATGAAGAGCTTAAATCACTCCCTTTATCCCTAGATAAGGTTTCTGATTTATATGATTTCATTATGTTTCAAGGACCATTAAATAGTATATATGATCTTAAAAAAATTCAAAGCTTTAACGCAAAAGATATTGATGCGTTAAAACCATTAATTAGTATGCGAGCTATTAATAATTCAGGCAGTAAAGTTTCTAGAATAAGCGATCGATATAGAAAAGTTGAGAATTGGACTTCTGAAGAAGGAGCGAACGAGGGTCTGGTAGAGGTTTGGTTAGATAGATTGGCTGAGCCAAAAAATATTAATACAGCGACTTGGAATGACTTAATGGCTTTACAGAATGTTAGTCCGGTTGATGCTGTAGCAGTTATGAAGAGGATTGATGAGAGCAAAATAACTTATCCAAGGGCATTAAGGGGAGCTATTGGACTTAGTTATTGGGGCTACAGGAATATGGTTGACTTTTTTACTTATGATGAATCTGATACAACTGACTCATTTCATTTCTGGTATAATACTACCTATAAAACCTTGCCTTCAACTACTTCATTTGATGATGAAGTTGGTCTAGTAGATCAGATAAGTGATCATCCGGGAGACTTGCATCATAAAATGGTTGCGACTTTTGGCAAACATTGGAAGTTATCACTAGCTACTCATAGACAACTAGGTGAGAAAGTATATGATTTTAAAGTTGGAGATTTGGAAATTCCAAATTCAAAATGGTCTCTAACTTACAGAGACTTTAACCTTGGTGGAGTGAAGTTAGATAGAGTAATCCTAGGAAATTTCTCTGCTACTATAGGGCAGGGAATAATTTTTGAGAATACTGACTTTTTTTCACCTAGAAGATCTGGGTATAGTTGGAGTAGAAGAGTACATGGGGTCTTTCCAGATATTTCTAGAACTCGTCAGTACGCTTTGAAAGGTATTGCATTTCAGGCAGGGAATAAAAAATTAGATTTAATGGGGTTTGTATCTAAAAATAAAAGAGACGCTATTTTAAATATTGCTGATAGTTCTGTTGCATCAATGATAACATTATACCCGAGAACAAATAGTGGTTTCGGAGCTGACTCTCTTTTAATGCCGATGCTTGAAACTTTGGATGAAGTAACATATGGTGGTAGTCTTAGATTGATTCCATTTTATGGTACGTTTATTGGATTATCAGCATATGAAAGTTTATATGACAAACCAATCAGACCAGATATCGCAACCACTGTTATTGCAGACGCTAATGAAGGAAGATTTTTAACTTCTATTGGAAATACTGCAGATACAGAAATAGCAGCGATGTACTCTAATTATGGAGAATCTTCTATCTGGGAAAAAGCACAGTCTTTTCGCAGAGTATTTGGAATGGATTTTTCTACAGTGATTCGTAATATTGCACTTCAAGGTGAGTATGGTATTCTAGATAAGAATGGTGATATGAAAATTGACACATCTGACCCTAGAGCCTTTGTTTTTAGCGGTTATACTCAATTTAATAACCTTAGTTTTCTAGTTGTATATAGAGATTATGATTTGGCTTTTGATAATCCTTATCAACGATCTTTTTCGAACTATTCTAGGTATAAGGGTAGTATCTTTGAAGACACTTTTTATTTAGAGGATCCCATTTATGGATTTTTATACACAGCTCAAGCACAGCCACAATCTGAAAGAGGAATTTATTTAAATAGTCGATATCAACCACATCGTGCTCTGGTTTTATCAGGAGACTTTGATACTTGGACTAGAGTAGCTGATCAGGCAAAATACTTTAGAACTGTAATGCGAGCTCAATATAGACCAGTGTTTAATTTGCGGTTTAGTATAAGGCATAAATGGCAGAAGAGAGGTTCAATGAATGTTCTAGATCCTTCAGCTTACTACTCTCAGGAAACAATTATTAGGTCACAGATTCGTTTATCAGGTTTTGATCAAATTGAGCTCATGTGGATTAGATCATGGGTAGACTTTTCAAACCGCAGAAGATTAACCAATGATTTAGCTTCTAGTGGAGAAGAGTCATCTTTAGTTGGTAGCGCTGGTACAGGAAGTGAAGCAATTGGTTTTAAAGTTATTCATAATTTTAATAATCGAATGAAGGCGATGGGGCAGGTGATATTTTACAATGGTTTTATTTGGAACTTTGAAGACACTGATTTTAGAGTTTTTGATAGTAATACAGATGCTGTTCGTTATTGGCTTTCTTTATTTTCTCGTATTAGTGATCGCTGGGCTATAAGATTAAAATGGACTGTAGATAGTTCTATCCCAGTGACGAATTATATTTTTGAACCAAGCGATCCTACTGGACAGTTTCCTGACCAAAAATTAAGTTGGAAAACTGTTAGCGGAGAAAATTTTACAAATGATATTAGATTACAGATAGATTATGCTTTTTAAATATAAATTTATAACTAAATATTTATTTTTTGTTTTGATAACACTGTGTTCTGGGCAACAATATTTTTCTCCTTTGATACCTAATAATTATTTTATTCCCAACGCTGCTGATTTAGCAAAAGGGGCAATTTTCTCAGGTGCATTTTCTGATAATATTTTCAAAGATGCTGCTCAAAATTATAATCTTGAAATTAATGTTATTAGAAATTCATATGCTGAAAGGAAGAGTTTTCCAGTCATCGATATGTTTGATGATGTTGTCACCCAGAATGTATATGCGTTGAATAGACCCGCATTTACATCTTACGAATGGTCTTTTTCTGCAGATCTAAATCAAAAGTATAAAATGCCCTTTTTGGTATCTATATCAGATGGCTTATTTTGGGATTTTAGATACGACTATAATGAGGAAGTTAGAGCAAGTTTAGGTCCTGGTGTATATAATAGAGATCCTGTTGCTGGTTATCATGTTGTAAATGTAGAGGGTGCAATACGTTCTTTTGAATTAGGTTTATCTACAATCATTGGCAATAAGGCAAAAGTAGGTCTTATTTTTGAAAATTTTTATGAGGATAACATATCATATATAAAAGGTGTTAATGTTTTTAACCAAGATGAGGCGTTGGCGAGTGATACTACTAATATTCGTTTATTGGATTTATCTGTGAAGGGTACAAATCGAATTACCTTTGGATCTACATACGATATAAAAGAGAACATATCAATAGGGTTCAATTTTAAACCTAAATTAGAAATGAAATTTTCATCTGATGGCTTGATGCCAGTACTTGATGAAAGAACTCAGCTACCTAATTTCGTAATAAGCGATAGCGCATCTTTTTACTCTGTTAACCTCCCTAGTGAAATGAGCCTTGGTTTTTCTTTGCAAGTTAACAATCCTACTGAGACATATATTCACGGTGGGTTTGTATTTAAAGACTGGGATAAATATGATACATACGAAGTATCGCATAGTAAAATAGATACTGTTGTTTTTAATTATCAGCCTACATTTGGGTTTTCTCTAGGAGTAGAGCATATTATACTAGACAAAACACCCTTAAGGTTTGGTTTTTTATTTAGTGAATCACCACTTGGAGAAGAGTTTGAAATCACAAAGTTTTCAATAGGATCTGGTTTTGTATTTGACGATTTAAGCGTTGATGTTTCAGCTATTTTTGGAGCAAATGACTATAGATATCAGGATCTATTCCAAACTGCTGCTCAAGAAAATTCATTTCTTGATAGGGTTGATGAGTCAAGTACTGTAATAAAGGCCACTGTTAAGTATTCGTTTTAATTAAACTGTTTGATCAAAGATAAATGAGAAAAATAACTATACTATTTTTAAACGTTATTTTTGTCAATTTATTATTTTCTAATTCTTTCAAACTTCATCTTCTCTTTACAAACAATATTCATGGAGCCATACATGAAGTTCCTGCACGATTTATAAATCCTGAATTCTCTCCAATTTTAGCTGGTGGGGCAGGTGCATTTACTTATGCTTCTAAATTGAGAAAGGAAGCAAAATTAAAAGAAGACTTTGTAATGCTAACAGATGCTGGGAATATATTCCAAGGTTCACAGCTTGGTACATATGATGGTGGAGCAAATATTATAAAATGGATGAACTGGATGGCATATGATGCATTAGTTCCTGGAGTAAGAGACTTTGATCAAGGTGTTAATAACTTATCTCAATTAGCGTTTGAGGCTGATTTCCCATTTATTGCATCAAATCTTGAAGGTGTTGATGGGATTGAAGATTACAAGATTATTAACGCAAATGGAGTAAAAATAGGATTGATAGGGCTCATTACCCCATTTATTTCTGAAGGTTTGCTGCCGGAATACTATCAGGGAGTTGCTGTTTCAGATATAATGAAAACATTAGGCACTCAAATAGAGAAAATTCGTAGTGAAGTAGATTTAATTTTTGTCTTGTCGCATTTGGGGATACCATATGATAGGGAGGATGAGTATCATGATTTTATTAAAGATATTGAGCAAGGTGTAGAACGACCCATTCGTAATGCTATTGAACTAGCTCATTTTACAGATGAAGTTGATGTGATTATTACTGGAGGTGTGAGTAAAGGCTATGATACGCCTTGGGTTGATCCGACTAATCATACAATTGTTTTACAAAACTATGGGAACCTAACTGGGATAGGTCATCTAGTGCTTCACATAGATAATCAAAATAAGGTTATTGAAAATTACTCTTTCCCAACGGAGCGGGGAATGATGGTTAATTTATTTACAGATGATATTTGGCCAGATAAGGTCATTCAGGATTCAATAAAAAATTGGATAGATGCGTTACCAAGTTTAGAGAAATCAGATTATTCTAAGCAAATAGCTGATATTGGAGAGGTTGATTGTAGTTCTAATATTCAGTCAAAATATAGTTTCTTAGATATCCCTGCACTTGGGAAGGAAAGTACTCTAGATATAATGACATGGAACATGGAAAGGTTCCCACTGAAAGGTGATTCAACTATGCAAGCTGTAGCTGAAATCATTGCTGATCTTGATGTAGATATTATTGGTGTACAGGAGGTAATAAAAATTGGAGACTTTGCTAAAATGATGTCTTGGCTTCCACAGTATGATTTTATTCTAAGTAAACACTCATCTTTTTTAGAACAAGCAATAATATTTAAGAAGAATATGTTTACCGTTTTAGGCCAGGATGAACCATTTGCAATGGATGATTACTTTTTTGCTGGTAGGCCACCTTTGGTAGTTGATTTTTTATATCATTGTGGATCTTTAAAGCAAAAGATATGCATAGTGAACATGCATTTAAAATGTTGTGGCGATGGCTTGTATAGAAGGCAACAGTCAATGAAGCAGTTACATGGTTTTTTAAGTAAGAAAATGAATATTGGTGATAAAAACATTGTCGTCATCGGCGATTGGAATGATGAAATACAAGATTCTGGAATCTACCAGTCTTTTAGGTCTTTTATTAATGACAAAGAGAATTTTTTATTTGTTACTGAAAAAATAGTTAATGATCCTAAACAACAATCATATCCAACATGGCCAAGCTTTTTAGACCACATAATGATTAGTAGTGGATATTTTGATATTTATGAGGAACTCGGGGTCATAAGATCGGTTAATATTGATGAGTGGATCGGCGGTTGGTCACAATATGAAAGTTTAATATCAGATCATCGACCTATTCTTCTTTCCTTGCCATTAGAGAAATGATATATAGATTATATTTTTTATTTTTATGTATATATTTTTCTTGTGCTAGTCCAGTAAAACAAGAAGAAAACAATACTAATAATTCAACTGGATTCTTACCAGACCTTAACTTAGTTAATGGTATTGAGATTGTTACATGGAATATAGAGAATTTTCCAAAATTAGGCTCTCGAACTATAGATTCAGTCTACAATGTGATTACTAGCCTAAATGCAGATGTATATTGCCTTCAGGAAATATCAAATAGAAATTCTTTTCAAGAGCTTACAGATAGATTAATTGATTATGATTACGTTATTTCCGATGATACAGATTATTTAAACCTAGCATTACTGTATAAAAAAAATGACTTTATCATTAGGAGTAAGTCTAGTTTATTCACCGAAAACATGTATGAATTTGCATATAGACCACCATTAAGAGTAGAAATGACATATGTAGGAGAAAATTCGCTCGATTTTACACTAATTAACATGCATATGAAATGCTGCGATAATGGATATGCTAGAAGAGTTTCTTCTGCACAGATTTTATATGATTACTTAAAAAGCTCCATTGAATCTGGAATCTTGAATCATGTTGTAGTTGGTGATTGGAATGATGACATTTCAGATAATTATAATCAGAATTCATTTAATATATTTTTGGAGGATCAAGATAATTTTAAGTATGTTACATATGAAATGGCACATTCTAGTTCAAATGTATATGACTCTTTCCCTGGCTATGGTAGTGGTAGTTTTATTGATCACATTATGATATCAAGTGATTTATTTGAGGAATATGAGGGAGGAGATGTTCAAACTATAAGATTAGGTGATTATCTTGCAGGCTATGATGAAATAATTTCTGATCATCGCCCAGTAGTTTGGAGGTTCATACCATGAGATTTTTCATTCTTTTAACTATTATCATTTATCAAATTATCTTATCTGATGATATCTCTTACATTCGTTATTATGCTAATGAAAAGGATTTCATTGCTAATGTTCCGATGAAATCTACTAGTAGGCGTGGATTCGATCATCTTACAGCTTATTTTAATGATTATAATCTCCCTGTTAAACTTGAATATTATATGTCTAATGGTTCTCTCACAAAGAGGGAAATTATGGAATATAATGATGATAAAGTTTTAGTGAAAAAAGGTGAAGTAAATAGTGAAGGTAAATTTTTAAAATTAGTTGTATTTAGCAATGATGAACCTTGGAGCATTGAATTTCAAAAATCAAATTTTATTAAAGATGAATATATTAATTTTACTGACCAGCGCTCGACTTTTATTATTCCACGAGGTGAGCAGGTAACTCAGATTATTTTTGAGACTATAGATGGTAAAAAATATGGCAAGATTGAACTAGATTATGATTATTTAAATTTTTTATCTGAAGAAAGATGGAGATCACTTCCTTCCGGAGAAATAGTTAGAAAATTTAAATATAAGTTTGATTTGATGTCTAATGTTACACAGATATGGGAATATGGTAAAAATAACGAACTTATTTCAGAGGTAGCGTTAGATATGGCCCCTGCAGATCAGTTATATCGTACCCCACCTCCTAGGACTGGAAACATTTTAGATGAATATGACATAATAAAAAGAGAAATCGAAGATAAAAGAACCCTCTCCTCAAGTAATCCAATAATTCCCCATACAAATTTTGATCAACTTGTTTTGAAAACCGGACAGTCATTGGATATTGATTTTGTAGGAACAAACCAGAATGGAATTCAATTTAGGTTAAATGATAATGATGGACTATTAACTGTACCATTTAGCAATGTACGCTCTTTGACCTCCCGTATGGGAGATGTAATTTATCCCGAAGCTATAGAGTTTAGGAAAAGCTATTGAAACGATTAATAATTTTATTATCTTGTAGTATAACATTTGGACAAACATATCCAACTGGGCAGAATTATCCACCGCCCACTGACTTAATTACTGTTCCAACTGCAGCAACTTTAATGAGGGGAAGCTTTTCTCTTGGAATGCGTATTCAAGATGGAGGTGGTATGATACTTGGTTTAAGAGCTGGAATTACAGATCGGTTTCAATTTGGCCTTTCATACGGGTCTCCAAATTTAATAGGAGATGACAGTTTGCGATGGTACCCTAGACCTGAGGCCAATTTAAAATATATGCTATTAGATGAATCTATTACCTCACCAGGTGTTGCTATAGGCCTAAATACACAAGGTTTCGGTAATTTTAATCAGGGTGATTCTTTGAACCGTTATGACATGAAAGCATATGGTTTTTACCTCAGTGCAAGTAAGAACTGGAAAACTAGTTTAGGTAATTTAGGTTTTCACAGTGGAGTTAGTTATAACTTTACAGAGACAGATGATGGTGATGAAGATCCGAATTTATTTTTTGGAATGGATATTGAATTGAATCCAGAGTTTTCAGTGTTAATGGAATATAATTCAGCTCTAAATGAAAATAATATGACTACTGAGACTTTAGCAATTAGTAGGGGTGGTTACCTCAATGCTGCTCTTAGATGGACTTTTGTGGAACATCTTCATCTAGAATTGAATTTTAACAACTTACTGTTCGATGAGGATAAAGTAGATTATTTTAAAAGAGAAATAAAAATTATTTACATTGAATATTTTTAATCTTAATGTTTCTTAAAATATTTCTTTCCTCCTTTTTTTTATTTCCTATAATCTATTGCCAGTCATATCTTGAAAAAGGTATATCCGATTATAACCAAAGACACCTCGGGTGCGCTGAAGACCAAGCTAAGCCTGAGCCAATTTCAAGTGCAATTGGTTATTTTGAAAAAGCTTTAAATAAAAAAGATGACAAAAATGAGGCCTCATTATATCTTTTAAAATCCTATTATTTTAAATCAAAATTTGTAGTAAAAGATAAAAAAGTAAAAAAAGATCTTCTTAAGAAAGGGAAGGATCTTGGATTAAGTTTAGTTGAAAAATTTCCTAATTCCGTAGAATATCGATATTGGTACTTAATTAATCTTGGTAGTTGGGCTGAGGAATATGGAGTTTTTGCAGCAGCCAAAGAAGGAGTTGCAGATCAAATGAGATACCATTCTAAAAAAATTATTGAAATTGATCCATATTACGAAAATGGAGCAGGATATTTTTTATTAGGAGCAGTCCATTACAAAGCTCCTTACATACCATTTATTTTATCTTGGCCAAACAATAATGATGCTTTAAAGTATCTTGACCTTGCACAAGCGACAGGAGAGCCTGAAATAGCTCAAATAGTTTACTACGCTCAAGCTTTGTATAAAGATAAAAACAGGGTCGAGGCAATTAAGTTATTAGAAACTGTAATTAATAGAATTCCATCGGCCGATAATTTTGCTTCAGATTGGGAGTGGATAAAAAAGGCTAAAGTTATACTGGATGATTTAAAAAGTTAGTCTCCGAAAAAATGTCTAAGCTTGTAGAAAAAAAAATTAGCTCTCAAACGGTTTATAAAGGAAATTTTCTAGATGTAAAAAAAGATAATGTTGTGCTTCCAAATGGGGAAAACAGTACACGGGAATGGATAAATCATCCTGGAGCCGTAGTTATTGTCCCGATTCTTCCAAGCGGGAAGATTGCATTGATCAGACAATTTAGATATGCCATGGGCTCCGAGTTTATTGAATTACCTGCGGGGAAAATAGATAAGGGAGAGACGCCTGACGAATGTGCAATAAGAGAGCTGGAAGAGGAAATTGGTTTTAAAACAAAAAATTTAAACTTTATTTCAATGATTCATCCCGCAATTGGTTTTGCTAATGAGAATATGAGTCTTTATTTAGCGACTGATTTGGTACAAACAAATATTAATAGAGATTCTGATGAGTTTCTTGAATTGATGCCCACCTCTTTAGAACATGCTTTAAATTTAGTGTGGTCAAATAAAATAACAGATGTAAAAACAATTATAGGAATTTTATGGTACCAAAAAATTTATCAGGAAAGTAAATAAAATTATGCATCCATTAATGAGGATTTTTTATATGTTTGTTTTCTTTGCATCGATAATTAAATCCCAATCAAATATAGAAAATATATATGCGCCTAGTACAGGGTATTATTCAGGTGGATTTTTAAATTTAGCAGATGATGGTCTTGATGCTGAAGTATTTCTCAACTTACAAAATAAACTTGGGTTATATAATAACATGTGGGCTGGTCAAATAGATTACTATTCAAATACAGATATAGTATCAAATATATCTTTTGGATTAAATAGGGCCATTTCTAAAGCTATATCATATGATTTGGGGCTAGGGTCAAATATTACTTTTTCAAATGAGGTTCAAACCACCCCAGAATATTTTACAGGCATTGACATCAATGGTCTTTCTTTTTACGCTTATTTTCAAGAAAATGATATTACATATGAGTCATGGTTTAAACCAAAAATCGAAATGTTAAGTAGTCCAAATTTGGATATGCTATTTTACATATATGTGGAGAACGATGGATATGAAATAAATTGTAATGTCTCAAGGCAGCTAAATCAGGGAATTATCGGAGGTGTTATTTTAGTTTATGAGAACTACAGCGATGAGTTGAATTATCAAACACAAGATGACTCAAAATCTTTTAAAATTTCAAACACATACAGTAGAATATCTATAAAAGCATATTTAGGTTTTTTATATTATTAAATTATTGAAATGATAAATGATAATCAATTCTGAGGATATTAAAAAAAAGGCCATAGATCTGGGGTTCCATAAAGTCGGAATTGCTAAAGCTTCCCAAACAAAGAAGGAAGAAGAACAGCTTAACCAATGGCTTAATAATAATAAACATGCAACCATGGAATGGATTGAAAAAAGAAAATCTGAAAGGGGTAATATTTTTAATTATTTTTCTGAAGCGAAATCAGTGATATCGTTAGGAATGAATTATTATGTTGGGAAAGATCAATCCGATTTAGATAGTAATTTTAAATTTAGTAACTACGCATGGGGTGATGATTATCATTCAATTATAAAATCAAAATTATTTGAATTATTAAAATTTATTAAAGAACCTAACCCAGGTGTGAAAGGTCTTGTTTGCGTGGACACAGCGCCAGTCATGGAAAAAGTATGGGCCCAAAGAGCTGGTTTAGGTTGGCAGGGTAAACATACAAATCTTATAAGTACAGATTATGGTAGTTGGTTGTTTTTGGGCGAAATAATTATAGATATAGATTTAGAGTATGATTCTCCTTTTGAACAAGATCTATGTGGTAGTTGTACTGCTTGCATTGACGCATGCCCTACGAAAGCTTTGGGTGAATATGAGTTAGATGCTAATAAATGCATTAGTTATTTAACTATTGAGCATCGTGGTGATTTTTTAGATGGTTATGAGGATTTAGATGGTTGGATTTATGGTTGTGACATTTGCCAAGAAGTCTGTCCATGGAATATTTCATTTGCGGAAATATCCAAAGAGGAATACTTTCGACCAAGAGCAGAAATTTTAAACAAAACAGATCAGAATTGGATTGATATAGATCAATTAGATTTTTCCAAAACGTTTAAAAAATCCTCTGCAAAACGCACAAAATTATCTGGACTAAAACGAAATATTGATTATGTCAATAAGGCAAAAAAATAATTTTTTAATTTATTTTAAATAGATATCTGCTGAACCTATACCTACGGAAATTTCGAGCTCCATTGTTGCCCATCTTTTCTGAGTTTCTTTACTTTTATATTTCGCCTCCCCAAGTGATACAAGGTCACGTATGTTAACAGAGCTAAGTAGGTTTTGATCTATCATTAGTTCAATATTTGTATTTTCGGGTAGTTTTAATTCTAAAGAACCAAGAGTGACATCAATTTTTACTTTTGTATCCTTATTTACAGAGCCAGACATATCAATTTGAGCTGAACCAACGCCAACATTAAAATAATATTTTAGAGAATTAAAGTTTCCTAATGTGGTGCTATTAAAATCTGATACCCCAGTAGAAATATTTACACTTTCACAATTCACTATGTTTGATTTATCACAAATTAAATTAACGTCGCTTAAACCACAATCCATTATCAGGCTTGTAATCCTTAATCCAGAAAAATCGAGATCAACTTGCCCTGCACCAAAATTAAAATTTAAATCTGTAGATATTTTTTTTGGCATTAAAAAATTAATTACATAATTATTACTGCCTTTATCTATTAAACTATTTAATGAGTTGGAATTAATGCCTATATCTTCAGTTTTTATTTTAAAGTCTAGTTTAGCCACATTATTTTTATCAGATAGTTTTAAATTTGGTTTAGACATAAGAGAATTGTAAGAAACATCTCCATTGATATAATATCGATTATTGCTCGGTTTAACGCTTAGATTTCCAATCTTACAATCAAGATAGATACGAAATGCATCGTATTTTTTTAAATTATACTGAAAATCAAAATTTTTAATTTCTTCAGCTTTCGAAATTGAAAAAGAGCAAAAAAGATAGATCAAGATTATAGGACGCTTGAGCATTTAATTTGTAAAAATTGATATAGGACCATAATTTGATGAAAGATTACAACTTATAGTACCTTCTTTTATTTTTCCTTGACCTACTACTTTAGCCGAAAGAAACTCTTCATCTAGCGGAATTTCAGAGCTAATTGCATTTTTAGTTTCAAGGTTATGACACTGAGAGTTAATAGTATACGGTAAATCGGAAGGTAAGCGTACAGAAATTGAACCTCGTTTTGTTGCAATGTTTACAGAGTGATTTTTCAAAAATGAATTATATCCTTTATTTATTTCTATATCGCCTAATTCAGAATTAGCGTTTATTTTACCAAAAAGATTAATGCCATTAACATTACCAAAATTTGTATTACAATTAACATCACCAATTATATTATTTAAATTAATTTCACCTTTACCTGTAAATATAGTTGTAGCTCCTTGAATATTATTAATATTTACACTTCCAATATCAATTGTTGCGTTTATATTTGATTTGGATTTGTTGATTTTTAGGTTTCCTACATTAATATTAAAAACACTACTTTCTCCTTCATAGTTTGAAACTAGTGTCTCTCCCAAAGTTGTGTTTGATAATAGATCTCCTTTCAACCCATTGATAAAAATATTCCCATTATCCATGGTAAGCATTGAATTTGCATCGCAATCAAAAATATTTATGTCGCCGCTAACAACGTTGAACTCCATCTCACCAGATAATTTTGTTGCACTAATATTTCCACCTCTTGTACTTATATTGATATTCCCATTTAAATTATTTAAATCAGAATCTGTACTTTCTGTTTTTATTGCGATGGTGCCTCTAATCTTCGAAATAGTTAAGTCACTATTTTTAATCACACCTCTTAGGTTAGTATTGAAAGGAAGGTGTAGATCAATTTTCCCAATGATTTTATGATCGTATCTCTCAGATATTTTCTTTATTCGTATGACTTTTTCAATTTTATCATGGTATACATTTATTTGACTATTTTTTAAGATTGAAATAGCATTTTTATTACTAAAAGCATGTACTCTATTATCAATAATTAGGTGAGTTCCAGAACCTGCATGCCCAATAATATTTATCATTCCATTTATTTGTTCAAAGAGGAATGTATAAGACCCGTTATCAAGTACCTCATCAAAGCTATATTCAACAGCTGATCTATAAAGGTTTTTTCCTTCCTCTTGAACAAACAATTCTTGAGAAAATAAGCTAGAGCTAATTAAAAGTAATAAACTGAGAAATAATTGCATTTAATAAATACTGTTATTTCATTTTAGGATTAATTAGGTAAGAGTATTATAGTTTAGTCTCCTCTACAGTCTTTTTTACTGCATCCAAAGTGTTATCCAATGCAGATTTTTCTTCATCAGTGAGGCTAAACTCGATAATTTTTTCTATACCACTTGCACCTATAACGGTAGGTACTCCAATAAAATAACCATCTATACCAAATTCACCTTCACATAACGCAGCGCTTGGAATTACGCGTTTTTTATCTTTTAAATATGCTTCAGCCATCTCAATTGCGCATTGCGCAGGAGCGTAAAATGCTGAACCATTTCCAAACAATTTTACAAGTTCTCCCCCAGCAAATCTAGTACGGTCTTCAATTTCTCTTAGCCTCTCAGAGCTAATAAGATCTGTTACTGGTACGCCGCCTATCGTAGCTAATCTAGTTATTGGGACCATGCTATCACCATGGCCTCCTAGCACCATACAACTTACATCTTGAACTGATAATCCAGTTTCCATTGCTAAGAATGCTCGGAATCTTCCTGAATCCAGTGCACCAGCCATTCCTACTACTTTATTTTTAGCAAACCCGGATACTTTGTGAAAAGCATATACCATTGCATCAAGAGGGTTAGAGATAACAATTACGAATGCATCAGGGGCATGTTTTTTTACATTTGATGCTACATCTTTCATAATGCCTAAATTAATTGACATGAGATCTTCTCTATCCATTCCAGGTTTTCTTGGTATACCCGCAGTGATAATTATAACATCTGATCCTGCAATATCACTATAATCTGATGTTCCTGATAATTCTGAATCATATCCATCATGAGGACGTAATTGCATTATATCTAGTGCTTTACCTTTTACCATGCCTTCAGATTGAGGTATATCAAAAATTACAACATCACCTAACTCTTTCTGCGCGGCAATAAGTGCTAAATTTCCACCAATTTGACCACCACCGATCATTGTTAATTTTTTTCTTCCCATGATTTTTAAATCTCCGTAATTATTTTGGAATGTTAGTTAGAAGCTAGGGATATTATTGTGTAAAAAAAAAGCCTCACAATCGCAAGGCTTTAAATAAATCTGCAGTAAATAAAACTTAAACTACATTAACAATTTTTCTATCTCTACCTTTGCGTTTGAATTCAACTACACCATCTTTTAATGCAAAAAGAGAGTCATCATTTGCCCTTTTAACATTACTACCTGGATGGACTTTAGTCCCTCTTTGTTTTAAAATGATTGACCCCGCTAGAATGGATTGACCATTCCCAACTTTAAGACCTAATCGCTTCGCGTTAGAGTCTCTACCATTTCTTGAACTTCCCTGTCCTTTTTTATGTGCCATAATATCTACTTATCTTTTTTTTCTTCTTTGGGTTTTTCAGTTTTTGCTTTCGCTGCAGGCTTAGCTTTTGCTTTAGTGACCTGAATATTTTGAACTTCTATATTAGTGTACCATTGCCTGTGACCATTTTTGCGGGTATATCCTTTTCTTCTCTTTTTTTTGTAAACTAATATTTTTCTTCCTCTGCCATGATCTAAAATAGTTGCGGTGACTTTTGCACCAGCTACTTTAGGGCTACCAAACTGCGTTGACTTGCCATCATGAACTAATAAAACATCATCAATGATGAGTTTTTTACCCTCTTCAAGTGTTTGTTTGGGTACACAAAGTTTAGAACCTTTCTCGGCCTTGAACTGTTTACCTGATATATTTACTATTGCATACATAACTTTAAAAGCTGGCAAATTTAAGCCATTGATATGTCCTTATCAAGTGCCATCTCATTTGTAATGTCTTTTCCCGTTTTTGATTTTATAAATCTGAACTCATCTCTGCCTACATCTTTGTTTGTTTCAATTTTAATGTGAACAAAGTTTTTCCACATAAGACCTCTTAATATATTTTTTTTATCATTTTTTATATAATCTGCATTTTCCTCATGGAGCTGAAGTATTATCCTTAAATCCCTGTGTTTGCTTTTATACCTTCTGAGCCAATGTTCGATTCTAGTAATCAATGTTTCTTTAGAAATGATTCTTCCTGACCCGTAGCAAGTTGGGCACTCTTCACTCATTGAATCCAGAAGGCTCACTCGGATCCTTTGGCGGGTCATTTCAAGAAGACCAAATTCTGTAATCGGAGATACAGCTACTTTTGCTCTATCTTTTCTTAGCTCTTTTCGAAGTTCATGATATATTTTTTTCCGATTTTCTTCAAGCCGCATATCAATAAAGTCTATCACAACCAATCCTGACAAATCTCTTAAACGTAATTGTCTTGCTACTTCTCTTGCAGCTTCAAGATTTATTTTGAGTGAATTCTCTTCATGAAGTTTTTTGCCAACAAATTTGCCGCTATTAACATCAATCACAACCATTGCTTCAGTTTTTTCAATAATTAAATAAGCACCACTTTTTAACCAGGCTTTAGGTCTCATTAATTTTTCAATCTCAGAATCAATTCCAAAGCTTTCAAATAGTGGAAGTTTTAGTTTATAGAGCTCTAACCTTTCTGCTAGGCTTGGAGACACCTCTTCAAGATACTTTTGTGTTTTCTTATAAAGCCGCTTGGAATCAATAATAATTTTTTCCACATCCGGAGTTAATAAATCTCTAACTACGCTCGAAGCTGTTTCAAGATCTTCATATACTAGTGCAGGAGCTTCTTCGTTTTCTGCTACTTTACTAACTTTATTCCAGCTATTTAATAACGAATTAAAATCATTTACGATATGTTCTTCGCTCTTTCCTTCAGCAACTGTTCTAATTATTATGCCTGTATCTTTCTGTCTGAGTCCTTTAGCAATTTTTTTGAGCCTTCTTCTTTCGAATTTGTCCCATATTTTTTTTGAAATTCCGATGTAGTTTTCATAAGGGACTAAAACCAATAATCTTCCTGGGATTGCAACTTCTGTTGTTACTCTAGGCCCCTTACCAGCAAATGGTTCTTTGATAACTTGCACATAAATTTCTTGATTTGTTTGAAGGTCAACCTCAATGTTATCTGGCTTACCTTTCTTATTTTGATTTCCATCTGCGTCGTCTTCAATTATATAATCAGGGTTTGCTATTTCAGAAAAAGGTAAAAATGCATTTAGTTCATAGCCGATGTCAACAAATGCAGCTTGCATACCTGGTAATACATTTTCAACTTTTCCTTTGTATATATTGCCCACCATCCTTTGCTTGTCTTGACGCTCAATGTATACTTCAACGATCTGCCCATCTTCTTGGATAGCAATTCTTGTTTCTCCCATACTCTCATTAATGAAAATCTCTTTCTTCATTATAAACCACCTAATCTTTCATTTTTTGAACGCAGAATACCACGTACTGATAGCGTAGTTGAACCTGGCCAAAAAGGTTATATTTCATTTACAGTGA
>CENJ01173158.1_pt1 | contig 21307 bp, 21 predicted proteins | sample 356161 | NCBI WGS metagenome assembly CENJ01 (sample SAMEA2619531, study PRJEB7988) | marine metagenome | biome: marine biome (ENVO:00000447); feature: surface water layer (ENVO:00002042); material: "saline water (ENVO:00002010), including plankton (ENVO:xxxxxxxx)" | depth 5 m
ATCTTCGACATATTTTCTGAATTGCTTATCTGTAAAAGATAAATTATCCACGGTTTTACATGCATGTAAGACAGTTGCATGGTCTCTTTTACCAATCTGGCTGCCTATGCTTGCCAGTGAGGCTTTAGTGAATTTTTTTGCAAAATACATAGCTAACTGCCTTGCCTGCACAATATGTCTCTTTCTAGTTTTTGACTGAAGAGTTTCAACATCCATTTGGAAATACTCAGAAACTACTTTCTGAATATAATCAATACTAACCTCCCTTTTTGTATTTTTAACAAACTTATCTACAATCTCTTTTGCTAATTCAATTGTAACTTCAAGTTTATTAAATGAAGATTGAGCTATCAAGGAAATTATAGCACCTTCTAATTCTCTAATATTGCTCTTAATATTTTTTGCTACATAATCAACGATATTATCATCAATAACTACACCGTCTCTGTATAATTTATTTTTGAGAATTGAAAATCTTGTCTCGTAATTTGGTTGCTGTAATTCAGCGGACAACCCCCATTTAAATCTTGAAAGAAGTCTCTGTTCAATATCTTGCATATCTACAGGAGCTTTGTCAGATGTAATAATTACCTGTTTTCCATTTTGGTGAAGATGATTGAAAATATGAAAAAAAACATCTTGTGTTCCTGATTTACCAGACAAAAACTGAACATCATCTATAATTAGTATGTCTATAATCTGGTAGAAGTGAATAAAGTCATTTCGTGTATTTTTTTTAACTGATTCTATATATTGTTGTGTAAATTTCTCTGCGGAAATATATAGAACAGTTTTATCAGGAAATTTTTCCTTGATTTTAACACCTATTGCATGGGCTAAATGAGTTTTTCCTAAACCAACATTTCCAAAAATTAATAATGGATTAAATGAAGTGCCACCAGGTTTGTTTGCAACGGCAATTCCGGCAGATCTAGCAAGTCTATTTGAATCGCCTTCCAAAAAATTTTGAAAATTGTAATTAGGATTTAATTGAGATTCAATATTTAAATTTCTGATTCCAGGGATTACAAAAGGATTTTTTAGCTGACCATTGAGACTATTTAAAGGAGCATCAACCTGCTGTGATTGAAAATTCTCTTGTTGATTACTAGGAATACTTTCAGTAAACGGTTTTTTATTCCCATAAGTGTTTTCCATTTTAATAACGTAAACAAGACGAGCAGATTCACCTAACTCTTTTGTTAGAGCAATTTTTAAAAGTTTGATATAGTGTTCTTCTAACCATTCATAGAAAAACTTACTTGGGACTTGAATACTTAGAGCATTTTCATTTAATTTTAGTGGTTTAATGGGTTCAAACCATGTTTTATATGCTTGTGGCTGAATGTTGTCTTTTATAAAAGATAGACAATTTTTCCATGAAGATTCAGCAGTTTTATGCATTTAAATTACTATATAGCTTTGTTACTTAAAAACGTTTTGATTTTTTCAATTTTGATTAATCAAATATGCTGAAAAAAAAAATAAAAAAAAACAAGTTTTGGTATTGATTTATAATTTTTTTTTTTAGAAATTAAGAGAACAACAATTTTAACTATTTTGAATTTTCAATTTAAATCGACAGCCTTAAAAGTTAGGTATTGCGAAACCGACCAAATGGGATTTGTACATCATAGTAATTATTTAAAATATTTTGAAGTCGCAAGGTTAGAATGGCTAACTGATCTTGGCATATCGTACAAAAATATGGAAGAGAACGGAATTTTATTACCAGTTGTTTATTCTGAAATAAAATATTTGTATCCATTAAAGTTTGATGAATTTTTTATAGTTAAAGTTGGACTTGATCAAATACCAAGGTCAAAATTAATATTGAACTATAAAATTGAAAATAGTGAAAATAAAAAGGTATGTATTGGAAATATCCATCTCGCATTTTTATACTCAAAAAATCATAAACCTACTAGAGCTCCTGAAAATTTTATTTTTGAGTTTAAAAAAAAATATCAGTTATAAATTTTTACTATTTTTTCATTAATATTTTTTGGCAGTATAGGTGCTCTTGTTCCCGAATTTAATTTATTATTAGTCTTAAATATTCTAATCTCATCAAAAATTTTTTGGTTTATAAATTCTTGAATTGTAAAACTCCCACCCTCAACAAGAATTGATGATATCTTATAGTTATACAAAAATTTTAGCGCTGTTTTTAAAAACTGATTTTTGTCATTTTTTTTAACCTTCAATTTTTTATTTGTCATATGTAAGAAATCGTTTGATTTAAACAAATCAGAATTTCTATCTCCACGATCATTTGGGTCAAATAATATCTTTAAAGGACTCCTTCCTTGAGTATATCTATTATTTAGTTTCGGATTATCATCAATTAAAGTTTGAACTCCTATTAGAATACTCTCTTCTTCTTTTCTCCACTTGTGAACTAAAATTCGATCTTTCATTTTAGTTAAGTATTTTACCTTACCTATATTATTATATTTTTTTTCAGGCCCAATAAAACCATATTTTGATTCTGCCCATTTTAAAATAACGTAAGGTCTTTTTTTTTCATGATAACAAAAAAATCTTTTATTTAATTTTTTAGCTTGATTTTCACACACCCCAACAGTTACATTTATTCCAGTTTTTTTTAGTTTTTCAGCACCTTTTCCTTTAACAAGTATATTTGGATCAAGACAACCAATAACAACATTTTGAATTCCACTCTTGATTATTAGGTCTGTACAAGGGGGTGTTTTACCTATATGATTACAAGGTTCTAAGTTTACGTAAAGAGTTGATTTTTTCAAATCTTTTTTTTCTTTAGTTTTTTTAATTGCAATAACTTCTGCATGATCTTTACCAGCTCTTTTGTGCCAACCCTCTGAAATTATTCTCCCATCTTTAACTATAACGCAACCTACAAGAGGGTTTGGATAAGTATATCCTATACTTTTTATTGCTAAATGAAAGCATCTTTGCATATATTTTTCATGTTTTTTATGATTTTTCAAACCTTATTTTTAGCTTTAAAACAAAGATAATTTTTTAAAATAATTTATGTTTATAATAAGAGAAATTACTAAAGATGATAACTTAAATCTAAGTAATGTGATAAGAGAGGTTTTAGTTGAAATTGGAGTCCCAAAAAAAGGGACAGCCTATTCGGATCCGGAGCTTGATTTTATGTTTGAAGCATATAATAAGAAAAGATCTATTTACTACGTAGTTGAGTATGATGAAAAAATTTATGGAGGAGCTGGAATATCTCATTTAAATGAAGCCGACCATAATATTTGTGAATTACAAAAAATGTATTTTCTTCCTTCAATTAGAGGTAAAGGGTTAGGTGATCAAATGATAGAAAAGTGTCTGAGTTTTGCATTAGATAATAAATTTGAATATTGTTATATTGAAACTCTTCCTTACATGAAAAAAGCACAAAAATTATATATCAAAAAGGGATTTTCATACATTGAAGGTCCAATTGGAAATACTGGCCATACCTCATGCAATGTTTGGTTAATTAAAAATCTAAAATGACATTAGGTGAGTTTAACATCAAGTTTCGTTCCGATTTATCACAATTGTATTCAGCAGTGGAAGTTTCCTCATTGTTTAAAATTGTTTTAGAAGATTTACTCTTTTTTGATATAACTAAATTTTATCTAGAACCTGATTATATATTGACCAATATTGAATTAGAAAAATTAAACAATTTTACAAATGAGTTAAAGAAGGGGAAACCTTTTCAATATATTAAGGGGGAAACAGAATTTTTTGGTTATAAGTTTCACGTTAATAGTAATGTTCTCATACCCAGGATAGAGACAGAAGGTCTAGTGGATTGGATTCTAAGTGATAATAGTCAGTTAAAAAAAACCGTTATTGATTTTTGTTCTGGAAGTGGTTGCATTGCTGTGACTATCAAGTTAAAACGAAAAAAATGGCATGTTATTGCTTTGGAAAAAAGTAAAAAAGCAATCGAATTGGCTAAGCTTAATTCATCAAGGCATTCGGCAAAAATTAATTATATACATGCTGATATTTTTTCAAGTAACGAATATGATGAAATTGACATAATAATATCTAACCCTCCATATGTGGTTGAAAGTCAAAGAAAATCTATGAAATCAAATGTCTTAAACTTTGAACCAGAAAATTCAATTTTCGTTTCGGATGAAAATCCCTTAATATTTTATAAGAGGATATTTGATATTTCAAAAACAAAATTGAAAACAGGAGGATTTATATATTTTGAAATAAACCCTAAATTTAAGAATCCGTTGATATCCCTCTCAATGAAATATCAGTTTTCTAATTACGAATTAAAAAAAGATATTTTTAAAAGAAATAGATATATAAAGTTTCAAAAATGAACCCAGAAAAACATATTAAAATTTTAAGAAATAAACTACATTTTTATAATAACTCATATTATAGTAAAGATGAAAGTCTAATTTCTGACTTTGAATTTGATATGCTTTTGAAACAACTAGAGGATTTAGAAAAAAGATATCCTCAGTTTTATGATGAAAATTCGCCAACATCTAGAGTAGGAGGAGAGGTTAATAAAAAATTTCAAACTTTTAATCATAACTATCCAATGTATTCTTTAGCAAATACTTATTCTAAAGATGAAATTAAACAATGGATTGAAAGAATTGAGAAAAAATGTGGTCATGATATAAATGATTTTAATTGCGAATTAAAATTTGATGGTGCTTCTATCAACTTATTTTATGAAAATGGTAAGTTAATAAGAGCATTAACCAGAGGAGATGGAACTAAAGGTGACGATGTAACATCAAATATCAAAACGATCAAAAATATTCCTCTAATATTAAATGATACATACCCTGAAAAATTTGAGATTAGAGGAGAAGTAATTTTACCTATCGATAGTTTTAATAATCTAAACAATGAAAGAAAAGAAAAAGGCCTTCCTCTCTTTAGAAATCCAAGAAATACAGCTTCAGGATCATTAAAACTTCAGGATAGCAAAGAAGTTGCATCAAGAAAACTAAAGTGTTTTTTTTATTCTGTAGTAGGAGAAAATTCAAGTCACTTTCATTCAGAGTTGCTAGAAAAATCAAGACAATGGGGATTCTTTATACCTGAAAGTATGAAAAGAGTAAATTCAATAGACGAAATTTTTAACTTTATTGATTATTGGGGAAAAAAGAAGGCTGAATTGCCCTATGAAATAGATGGTATTGTCATCAAAGTAAATTCTATTAAGGTTCAAAATGAATTAGAATTCACCGCAAAAGTTCCTAGATGGGCTATTTCGTACAAATATAAAGCAGAAAGACAAAGTACAAGATTAGTATCTGTTGTATATCAAGTTGGAAGAACTGGCGCTGTAACACCTGTTGCAAACTTTGATCCTATTAATCTTTCGGGCACAGTTGTCAAAAGAGCATCTTTACACAATTCAGATCAGATCGAAAAACTTGGTCTTAGAATAGGTGATTATGTTTACGTTGAAAAAGGCGGGGAAATAATTCCAAAAATCGTAGGATTTGACAAAAAAAGAAGAGGAAGCTTGCACGATCTTGTAAAATTTATAGAGAATTGCCCTGATTGTGATTCAAAACTTGAAAAAATAGAAGGTGAAGCTCAACATTATTGTAAAGATGAAAATAATTGTAAAACTCAAATAATTGGAAAAATTCAGCACTTTGTATCCCGGAAAGCTATGAACATTGAAAGTTTTGGAAGCGAAAGAGTGGTATTATTATTCAATAGGGGTCTAATTAATAATATAGCTGATATATATAAAATTGGTGTAGAAAACCTAGTAAATCTTGAGGGTATGGCTGAAAAATCTGCTATAAAATTAATAGAATCAATTAAACAATCTAAAAACCAACCCTTCCAAAAAGTTTTATTTTCATTAGGGATTAGGCATGTTGGGGAAACAGTTGCATTAAAATTAACTAATCACTTTGGTTCAATTGAAAATATAATTAATTCTAATTATGATGAATTAATGTCAGTTAATGAAATAGGAGAAAAAATTGTCAATAGCATCAGCAATTATTTTAATAATCCTCAAAACATATTAATTGTAGAAAAGCTTTTGCAAGTTGGTCTTAATTTCAAGACTTATGAAAAAAATAATAAATCCAATATTTTAGATGGTAAAACTATTGTGATATCAGGTACTTTTGAAACCTTGACAAGAGAAAAAATTAAACAATTAGTCATTGAAAATGGTGGAAACTTGTCATCAACTGTTAATTCTAAGACAAAAATTATGATTGGAGGTCGATCGATTGGGCCATCGAAAAAGCAAAAAGCCGAATTTTTAAAAATACCAATTATTAGTGAAAATGATTTCTTAGAAATGTTAGATACATAACATACTAAATGAGTTTTGAAATAATTTATACTATATCTTTAATTAAAATTTAAGGTTTTGTAAATTTAGAATCAGTGATAAAAAAACTATTACATTCAATTAAATATAGAAATGATTTTCATAAAATGATTTCTAAAAACATTGTCTCCTCTGATTTCAAAATCAAAAGCGTTAGAGTCGTTATGGACAAAAACCTACCTGTTGACGAAAATTATTTTAGAGATCTTTTAGGTGAAATAACGGATTCAAAAATTTATTTCACCTTTATAAAATTTTCTCACTCAAAAGATGATATATCAAGCGAAAAAGACTGTTATGATGCAAATCACATAAGTTTCTTTGGGAATTTTAAAGATAAACTTGCAAAAGCATGTAAGAGAAAAGTTGACTTACAAATTAATTTTTTTGGCAATGACAATTTATATTTAAAATGGATAGCGATAAAAGGTGAGAATAAATTAAGTTTTGGATTTAGAAAAACCGATATTAGGGTTAATGATATAATTTTTGACTTTCTCCCACTTCAAACGGACATTTTTAAAAATGAATTCCGAAAATATATTAGAGTATTAAAAACTATATAGATTGAACTTTTTAAAAGGTACAGGAGTAGCAATAATTACACCATTTAAAAATAATGGTGAAATTGATTTTAATGCATATCAATTATTGATTGATTATTATATTAATAATAACATAAATTATCTAGTAATTCTTGGAACTACTGGGGAATCAAATACTATTAGTTTTGAGGAAAAAAATAAAATTTTTGAAAATGTAGTTAAATTTAATAGTGGAAGGGTACCACTAATTATAGGTCTTGGTGGGAACGATACCCAAAATCTAGTCAGTCAAATTTCGAATTATGATTTGAAAAATTTTAATGCTATTTTATCAGTTTGCCCTTATTACAATAAACCAACACAAATTGGATTATATGAGCATTTTTATCATGTCTCTAAAGCTTCAAAAATTCCAATTATTTTATATGATGTTCCCTCGAGGACAGGTGTATCAATTTCCAACAAAACTATTTTAAAATTATTGAAAAATTGTAAAAACATCGTTGGGATAAAAGACGCTACTGGTGATATAAAAAAAGGGATAGATTTAATAAAAAATACTTCAAGAAGTTTTCATGTGATTTCTGGTGATGACCTTACTGCCGTGGATTTGGTTCTAAATGGTGGTTCTGGTGTTATTAGTGTCGTAGCAGGTGCTTTTCCAATGGAATTTTCTAAAATCATAACATTAGCAAAAAAAAATAAAACAAAAGAGGCCAAAGAACGATTTAATAAAATTAAAAATATTATTGGTCTTTTATTTAAAGAGGGAAACCCCGCAGGAATTAAGGCTTTTCTCTCAATAAAGGGATATTGTGAAAATATTTTAAGACTCCCACTAACCCCAGTAGATAAAAACTTATATGATGATATTAAAGAAAAAATTAAAATTTTCAGTAAAAAATTGTCATAAAAAAATCAGATATTATTTACTGTTTTTAATTTCTTATTATAATTAATTAAATTTGTAAAATGTTTTTTTCCAATAAAAGAGTTAAATTATATTTTCTGAGTTTATTAGTATTATCATGTAATAGTTACCAAAAGATGCTTAATAGTAAGGAAACTGCGCCTAAGTTAAAAGCGGCACAAGACTATTATGATAATGGTGAATATAGAAGGGCTAATCGTCTTTATGAGCAAATTATCCCATCATATAGAGGAAAACCTCAAGCTCAAAGACTGATTTATTTTTTCGCTAATTCACATTACCAGCTAGGTAATTACTATTTAGCTGCATACCAATTCGAAAGTTTTGTAAAATCTTTTCCTAAAAGCGAAAAATCAGATGAGGCAAATTTTATGATTGCAAAATGTTACTATATGTTATCTCCAATATATAGTCTAGATCAGGAAAACACTAACGAAGCAATGGAAAAATTACAAATTTTTATTGATAATTATCCCAAGTCAAATTATTTGTCAGAGGCAAACAGTTATATTAAAGAATTACAAGTGAAACTTGAAAAAAAAGACTTTGAAATTTCTAAACAATATTATACTATTCGAGACTATAAAGCAGCAATAAGTTCTTTAGATTATTTTATTTCAAATTTCCCTGGTACCCCATATAGAGAAAATGCACTATATTATAAATTTTTATCTCAGTATGAAATTGCTACTAATAGTATCCCAAATAAAAAACTTGAACGTCTTGAAGGAGCTATAGAAACTCATAATGCAATTTTAAGATACTATCCCGAAACACTTTTTATGGATGATATCTCAAAGAAGCTTGATGAAATACAAAAACAAATAAAAACAATTAATAAAACTAACACATAAATTTTTTAAAATGACTAAATACAGAGAATCAAAGGCACCGGCTTCAACATCTACCTATAATCGAAGTGAAATTGAAAAAGGAGTTGACAATATTTATGAAGCAATTTCAATAATTTCCAAAAGATCAAACCAAATTAACATTGATATTAGAAAAGAATTACACGAAAAGTTGGAAGAATTTGCCACCCATAATGATAGCTTAGAAGAAATTTTCGAAAACAAAGAGCAAATCGAAGTCTCAAAATTTTACGAGAGTCTTCCTAAACCCCACGCTTTAGCCGTAGAGGAGTGGTTTAAAAACAAAGTTTATCACAGGAATACTGATGAAGAAGTTTAATGCTTACACTTGGAGGTAAAAAAATACTTCTAGGTATTTCTGGAAGTATTGCTGCTTATAAATCTCCCCTTTTACTTAGATTACTAATTAAAAATGGAGCCGAAGTCAAGGTAGTCTTAACTCCTAGTGCAATGGATTTTGTAACTCCAACTACGCTCTCAACTTTATCGAAGAATCCGGTTAACTCATCTTTCACAGAAATAAAAGATGAACATGACAATCCCGAATGGAATAATCATATCGAGTTATCCTTATGGGCTGATTTGATGATTATAGCACCAGCAACATCAAATACCATTTCATCGATGGCAACCGCACGATGTGATAACTTGCTATTAGCCTGTTATTTGTCAGCTAAATGTCCTGTTTTTGTTGCTCCATCTATGGACTTAGATATGTATAAGCATCCAGGTAATCAGGAAAATTTAATCAAATTAAAACGTTTTGGAAATATAATTTTAGAATCTGAAACAGGTGATTTAGCTAGCGGTTTGAAAGGGAAGGGAAGAATGATGGAACCCGAAAATATAATCAAATATTTAATTAGAAACTTAAAAAACGAACTCCCACTTAAGGAAAAGAAAATACTTATATCTGCTGGCCCAACCTATGAAAGAATAGATCCAGTTAGATTTATTGGTAATTTTTCCTCAGGAAAAATGGGCTTTGCTTTAGCCGAGGCTGCGGCAAATCTTGGTGCAAAAGTAACTTTAATATCTGGTCCCTCCTCATCACAAATTTTAAATAATTCTATTAATTTGATAAATGTTGTCTCAGCTGAAGAAATGTATAATGAAATTTTAAAGTATTTTTTTAATATAGATGTTTTTATATCTGCTGCTGCCGTATCTGATTTTATTCCGAAGGAGGTACATCATTTAAAAATTAAAAAAAACCAAAAATTAAATAAAATTTCACTCAAAAAAAATATTGATATACTCTACGAATTAGGCAAAATTAAAACAAATCAATACATAGTAGGTTTTGCACTAGAGACGAATGATGGAGATGAAAATGCTTACAACAAATTAATAAATAAAGATTTAGATGCTATTTTTCTTAATATTTTAAGCGATAATCAAAATATTTTTGATTCAGACTATAATCAAGGAAAATATATAACTAGAAAAAAATCTATATCATTTGAGTTAGCCACAAAATTGGATTTATCATACAAAATATTAAAACAAATAATTAAAGATTCGTGAGACAGTTTTTATTTTTTCTTTTATTACTTAACTCTCAACTATTCAGTCAAACTGTAAATTGTAATTTTGTACTCAACTCAGACTTTGTAGATCAAACAAATCAACAAGTTTTTTCAACTTTAGAAAAGTCTGTAAATGAGTTTATAAACAATAATCTGTGGAATAACAAATCTTTAGAGGTGCATCAGAGAGTTAGATTCAATTTAGTTCTAAATTTAAATTCTTACGTTGGATCAAATTTCACTGGTACATTACAAGTTCAAGTAGAGAGACCCATATATGAGTCTACCTACCTAACTCCAATTTTTAATTTTTTGGATAAAGATATTTCTTTTCAATATGACGAATATCAGCCATTGTTTTACAATCCAGTTAGTTTTGAATCAAATTTAATTTCAATTCTCAGTTTTTATGTTTACATAGCGATGGGAATGGAAGCAGATACGTTTAAGATTAATAGTGGTACTGTTTTTTTTAAAGAAGCTCAAAAAATTGTTTCACTTGCACAACAGAATAATATAAGGGGTTGGAACCAAAGTGATGGAACGAGAAATAGATTTTGGTTAGTTGATACATTATTATCTAATACTTTTAGAGAATATAGGACTGTTCAATATGAGTATCACAGAAGGGGACTGGACTTAATGACGACTAATTTACAAAAGGGAAAAAATGGAGTTTTATTTTCTTTAGAAAAATTTTTATCACTTTATAAACGCAGACCAAATGCTTTTTTAATTCAAACTTTTTTTGATGCAAAATCAGACGAAATAGTTGATATTTTTTCTCAAGGGCCTGAAATTGATATAAAACAGACTTTAAATACACTAAATAAGATTGCTCCGTACTTTGGTCCAAAATGGAAAAAAATTAGATAAAAAAAATAAAAAGTAATAGTAAACATTGATTTAATTTTAACGATATTTAAATAAACAATAGTGATTTGTTAAAAGAGCTGACTATTTCAAACTATGCTTTGATTGATTATTTGAGGGTTGACTTATCCCAAGGATTTACCACAATCACCGGAGAAACTGGAGCTGGTAAATCAATACTTTTAGGAGGTTTGTCTTTAGCATTGGGGAAAAGAGCAGATCTAAATCTAGTAAAAGATAAAACCAAAAAATGTTTTGTTGACTTACTATTCAAAATAAATAATCTTGATGTTAAAAGTTTTTTTCATTCATTAGATCTAGACTACGATCCCTTAACAATCATAAGAAGAGAAATTATTCCTTCTGGAAAATCAAGAGCTTTTATAAATGATACCCCAGTTAATTTGGAGGTTTTACAAAAAATCTCATTTGAACTTATTGATATTCATTCACAATTTCAAAACCATTTTATTATCAAAGAAGAATATCAAATTGATATTTTAGATTTATTAGCAAAAAATCAAAACTTAATCGAGAACTATACTTTAAATTTTTCTTCATTTAAAGATGTTAAAAATAAAATAGATAAACTCGAGGCATCACGATTTAATATTAATCAAGAAAAAGACTATAACATTCATTTATTAAATGAATTTAAGACTATCGATTTTAATGATTCTATAGATTCAATTGAGCAAAAGTTCAACAAACTTGCTAATTCAGAAGAAATAAATATAACTTTTAATCAAATTTTAAATATTTTACAAAATGAAGAAAATGGCATCAGTATAAAATTAAATGAAGTTAGATCCTCATTAAAAAAATTAAATAATGTTTCTATTGAATATAAAATAATATTTGAAAGAATTGACAGTATTATTATTGAGTTAGATGACATAATTAAGGATATAAGGAATGAAAAAGATGTCATTGAATTTAATCCCGACATGAAAGAAATTTTGAGTCAAAAGCTGGAAAAAATATATTCTCTATTCAGAAAGCATAAGGTAAGTAAATTGGATGACTTAATTTTAATTAAAGAAGGATTGGAAAGAAAAGTTTCAGAAACCGAAAATATTGATATTTCTATAAATGATGAAAAAAAAAAGTTAGTTGAAATAAAATTAACACTTAATAAATTATCAAATGAAATTAGTCAAAACAGAAAAAAAGTCATACCTGTCTTAAAAAATAAAATGGAAAAATTACTTAAAGATATGGGAATGTTAAATACTATCTTTAAAATTGAACTGCAAGATTCTGAAACCTTTCTAAAAAAAGGAAAAGACAGGCTGGTATTCAATTTTTCAGCAAATAAAGGTGCACCCCTTGGTCCTCTGAATAAAACAGCGTCTGGAGGTGAATTATCAAGAATTATGCTTGCGCTAAAGTCTATTTTATCAAATTATAAAAATCTTCCAACAATTATTTTTGACGAAATTGACACTGGTGTTTCAGGTGAAGTGGCAAACAGCATAGGAAGAATTATGAAAAATATGGCAATGAATATGCAGGTGATTTCAATTACACACTTACCTCAGGTAGCTGCAAAAGCAAATAATCATTTTAAAGTTTTCAAGACAGTAAAAAATGAAAAAACATCTACTGAACTTAAAAATTTAACTTTTAAGGAAAGAGTGTCAGAAATTGCTGAAATGCTATCTGGAGATGAATCTGCTGTGAGTGCTTATGATTTGGCAAGGGAGTTACTTAATTAACTTATATTTGTAAAAACAATCTTTATGCCACATAATCTATTAAAAAACAAAAAGGGTATAATCTTTGGAGCTTTAGATAATAAATCAATAGCATGGAAGGTAGCTGAACTTGTAAAAGCTGAAGGTGGAGAAATAATATTGACAAATGCTCCGGTTGCAATAAGGATGGGAGAAATCAGTAAACTAGGAGATCAGTTAGATTCACCAATAATTTCTGCTGATGCGACAAATGTTTCTGAATTAGAAATCCTTACTCAAGAAGCACTTGAGCATTTTAAAGGTAAATTTGACTTTGTATTACATTCAATTGGAATGTCCCTAAATGTTAGAAAGAAAAGACATTACACAAATCAAAATCATGATTGGACTAAAAAAGGTTGGGATATTTCAGCCCTTTCATTTCATAAACTTTTACAGGTTTTGTATGAAAAAGATGCATTAAATCAATGGGGCAGCATTGTCGCATTAACTTATATTGCAGCTCAGAGAACATTTCCAAATTATAATGATATGGCTGATAATAAAGCTTATCTTGAATCAATAGCGAGGAGTTTTGGTTATTTTTTTGGAAAAAATAAAAAAGTAAGGGTAAACACAATATCTCAATCTCCTACCAGAACTACTGCAGGTCAAGGTGTTGAGGGGTTAGAGAATTTTTTAAATTTTTCCGAAAAGACATCTCCTCTAGGTAATGCGTCAGCATTTGAATGTGCTCAATATGTAGTATCACTTTTTTCTGATTTTACTAGAAAAGTTACTATGCAAAACTTATTTCATGATGGAGGCTTTTCTACAACTGGAGTTGGTCAGGAAATAATAGAGGATTTTTAATCTAAGTGTCGCAAGAAGAACCCTTTCTCAATTCCTTACAGAAAGCCCTCGGTTACAAAGGAAGAATTAAAATGTTATTTTCGTTTGTGGCTATATCATTTATAATTTGGTTTTTTAAAAAATTTTCAAAAGAATACCAAGAAGAAATTAAATTGAAAATTGAATTAGTAGATATTCCTAAATCATTTATAATTTCATCAGTTTCAGATTCGATTTTAAATCTCAATTTAAAAGCCACAGGGTTTCAATTACTGTATTATTACTTTCTAGATAATACAATTGAAATAAGTTTTCAAAAAGCTGTCTATTCAAATAATATAGGACAATTAGAAATCGCTTCTGAATTCAATAAAGTTCAAGATCAATTACTAGGTGACACACAAATTTTAAGTTTTTTCCCTAGTAAAATTGAAATAACCTATCAGCCCAAGTTTTCTAAAAAGGTTCCAATAGTATTTCCAAAATTTAATTTAGATGTTGGTTATTCCATAACAAAGATTAATTTAGATCCTGACAGCATCATTGTAACTGGACCAAAGAATACTCTAGCTAAGATCACTCATGTGAATTTAAATTACAATAATGAGTCATCTATAAATTCAAATTTTTCTCAAAAAATACCCATTAAACTGAAAGAAAATGAATTGAGCTATAATTTCACTAAAGTAAATGTTGAGGTATTAGTAGACCTTTTTTCAGAAAAAATTTTAAATATTCCGATTTCAGTTTCAAATTTCCCAAAAAATAGGGTCCTAAAATTATTTCCTTCTCAAGTTGAATTAGTATTTTCATCATCTATAATTAATTTAAAAAATATAAAACCATCAGATTTTAAGGTAGGATTTAATTATGATAGTATTGACAAAGAAAAAAATACTGCAAAAATCAAATTATTAAAATCACCACTAAGTGCAGATAATGTGAGATTGGATCCCCAAGATGTTTTTTTTTTAATTAGAGAATAAAATGTCTAAAGTTATTGCTCTTACAGGAGGTATAGGAAGTGGAAAAACTTATGTTGCTTCTATTTTTCATAAACTAGCTGGTATTCAATGCTTTTACTCAGATCTTGAGGCAAAAAAAATAATGAATGAAAATATTCATATAAAGAAAGAAATAGTTTCAATACTAGGTCCTGAATCTTATATAAACAATAAGTTAAACTCAGAATTTTTAAGAAATAAAATTTTCAGCTCTCAAAATAAATTGAAATTGATAAACGATTTAGTCCACGAAGAAGTTGGGATTAATTTTCAAAAATGGTTAAGTTTGCAAACTTCAAGATATATACTTAAAGAAACAGCTATTTTGTTCGAGCACAATTATCATTTAGATGTTGATGTTTCAATACTAGTAATAGCACCAGTAAATATTAGAATTAAAAGAATAATTGAAAGAGACAGTATCTCTCATAAACAAATTGAAAAAATAGTTGAAAATCAATGGGATGATAAGAAAAAACTTCACCTATGTGACTTCTTTATTGAAAACCGTAATAAGTTAGATACTATAAAAAAGGTTAAGGAGTTGATAAAAGTCTTTTCGTCAATTTAAAATCAACTTATTATAAACATTTCATTAACATTGTTTTAGTAAAATAAATACAATTTAATTATGAAATTTGCATTTTAGAATTATAATGAAAAAAAGTTATTTCTTTCTTTTAGTTTGTTTTATGATATTATGTGTCACTGGAATAATTTTAGTTCAGTGGTATTTTATAAACACTACTATTCAAAATAGAGATCAAGAGTTTTCTTTAGCTGTGAAACAATCATTAAATTCTGTTGCAAGTGATGTTCAGGAAAATGAATTAAGACACTACATACGAACTTTTGAAAAATTGAAAGACTCAATTGGGAAACCAGATAGTGTTCAATTAAGAAATTTTTTCCTTTTTTACGATAGTGACGATGAATCAAACCTATCTTCTTTGTTTACATTTGGACTAGTAGAGGAAAAATTCAATATAACTATACCAAATGAAGAAATTGATGATATTGAAGTTTCAAGTGTCAATGACATTAAGGGATTTGAAACAACTAGAATTTTTAAACAAGCATTCGATCGTGAAAACCAAAGAAAAATTTCAAGTGCAACCTTTCAAAAAATGGAAAGAATTAGTGCGATTGATCAAGCTACTTATTCTTCTATTTTTTCAAAAATGGCAAATTCTTTCCCAATTCATAAAAGAATTAACTCATTTGAAATTGCTTCACTACTTCAAAGAGAATTTAATTCTAGAAATATTCAAACAGAATTCGAGTTTGGAGTTTTCAGTAATGGACTAGCAACAAAAATCATCTCAAAAAATTATGAAGGATCTCTTTCTGGACCAAAGTACTCTATTCCAATTTTTGTTGATGAGCAAGGCAGCAGTTTATACGACCTCGTAGTGACATTCCCAAAAAAAGAAAAATATTTAATGTCCTCTGTGATGGGTGTTGCTAGTCTATCACTTATTTTAACTGTTTTGATAATTCTTCTTTGTGCTATTTCTTTATTCCAGATTATAAAACAGAAAAAAATTTCGGAAATAAAATCAGATTTTATTAATAATATGTCGCATGAATTTAAAACACCAATTGCAACAATTAATCTAGCAATCGATGCTATTGAAAGTCAATTAGAAATTCAGAATAGCAAGAAAAAACAACAGTATCTGAAGATAATGAGAGAAGAAAACAGAAGAATGCATGACCAGGTAGAAACGATATTAACAATTTCTCAACTTGATAAAAGTAACACGTTGATTGACAAAACTGACATTGATATTCACAAAACAATTAAAGATTCTCTTGGCCATATTGCCTTATTGGTTCAAAACAAAAGTGTTGAAATCAAGACTTCTTTTAAATCACAAAAAACAAAAGTATTTGGAAATAGAAATCATTTAGTTAATGTTTTTACAAATATCTTAGATAATGCAATAAAATATTCAAAAGAAAATCCGATTATTAACATAGAAACTTTAAATGATGATAAAAATACATATATAGAAATTGAAGACAAAGGAATAGGAATGAATGATGACACTTTAAAAATGATTTTTGAAAAATTTTTCAGAGAGCAAAATGGAGATGTTCATAACATTAAGGGGCACGGGCTTGGATTAGCATATGTTAAGAAAATTATTTCTCTTCATAATGGCAAAATTTCAGTCGAAAGTGTTGAAGGCTGCGGTACTAAATTTAAAATCCAATTCCCTTTGTTGATATAAGCAAATAAAATGAACAATAACAAGAAAAAAATTTTACTAGTTGAGGATGATCCTAACTTTGGTAGTATATTAAAAGAATATCTCAAAATAAATGGATATCATGTCACTTTGGCTAAAAACGGAATTGAGGGATTTGAAAAATTTAAGAAGGAAAAATTTTCATTATGTCTTCTTGACATTATGATGCCCTACAAAGACGGCTTTACGCTTGCTAAAGAGATTAGAGAAATTGATGATCTAGTTCCACTAATTTTTTTGACTGCAAAAACTTTAAAAGAAGATGTTTTAAAAGGTTTCAAATTGGGGGCAGATGATTATCTGACCAAGCCTTTTGATTCTGAGGTTTTACTTGCTAAAATTAAGTCTATTTTAGGCAGAAGAATGATAAAGGAAGTTGCTGACACTGTTGAAACAAAATTTAAAATTGGTAATTTTAGCCTTGACACAAAGCTTAGATTATTAATTTACTTAGATGAAAAACCAATAAAACTATCACCAAAGGAAAACCAACTTCTTAGACTTTTAACTATTCACATCAATGACCTCCTTCCCAGAGATCAAGCCTTAAGTAAAATATGGAGAGACGATAATTATTTTACTTCAAGATCAATGGATGTTTACATAGCAAAGCTTAGAAAATATTTAAAGAAAGATAATAGGGTTGAAATTATCAATATACATGGGAAAGGATTTCGAATGGTAGTCAACAAATAGTTTATTTTCTAGGATGAAATCTATTTAAAGTTTTGGACAAGTGTTTGGTGTCCAAGTGAGTATAAATTTCTGTTGTTGTTATATTTTCGTGTCCCATCATAATTTGAATTGATCTCAAATCAGCACCGTTCTCCAGTAAATGAGTAGCAAATGAGTGTCTGAAAGTGTGTGGGCTAACAGTTTTTTTAATGTTTGATTTCACCTGAGCTTCTCTAACTATATTGAAAATCATTGCCCGTGAAAGTTTACTTCCATTTCTATTCAAGAAAATTATGTCGTTTGAGTTTTTTTTAATTTTTTTTGAAATTCTATAATTATATACATAGTTGTTAATTTTTGATTCACAAATTGAACCTAAAGGAACTAATCTTTGTTTATTCCCTTTACCATGTATCAAAACTAGTTTTTCGTCATAATGTATATCTGAAAGTTTTAAACTAATTAACTCACTTACTCTCAATCCACTTCCATACAGAGTTTCTAAAATAGCTGAATTTCTAACACCATGATTTTTATTTACTTCAGCATTTTGTATTAATAGTTTTATTTCTTCAATCGACAATACGTCTGGGAGTTTGGATACAATTTTTGGCGATTCAATTAACTCCATTGGTGATATTTTATTGTAGCCCTCAAAAATCAAATAGTTAAAAAAACTTTTTAAAGATGACAAAAGTCTTGCCTGTGATCTAGAATTCATATTTTTTGACATTTTGTATACAAATTCTTGCATAAATTGTTTGTCACACTGTTTTAGGCTCAGCTTGCGATTATGTTTATTAATGTAACTTAAAAAATTCCTAATATCATATGAATAACTTTTAATAGAGTTATCCGAAAGACCTCTTTCGATTTTTAAGTACATTAAATAATCATTAAATAAATTTTCCCAAGTCTTCATAAATCAAATTTCATTCCTGTTCTTGCAATATTATATCCTCTTTTAATTATTTCTTTAGTTGTTTTGTTATTTGCCTTGAGTAGCGGATTTGTATGATTCAAATGGATAAAATAAACTTTTTTCTTATCCTTTTTTTTGAGATTTTTAAATCTTTCAATAGTTTCCACTACGAATGGGTGAGGAATTTCATTCATGTTTCTATGAGGTATTTCATTACCATCATAAAAGGTTCCGTCAATAAATGCATAATCGACATTTCTTATGAAATCCTCAATTTTTTTATCCCATTTTTCCCATTTATCAATATCCGGAAGGAATAGAGCCGACTTAAGCCCCCCCTTAATCAAATATCCAACTGTTTCCGAAAACTCATCTCTATGGGGTACAAGAATTGGTTTTATTGATAAATTTTTACCTAGACTCTGTATAGAATCATTTTTCAATTTATTTATTTTAATATTTTTTTCTTTAACTAGTTGTGACCATGGGCCGTTATTTTTTAAAAAAAAAGCCATTTTGGGCATACTGTAAATATTAATATTTTTTGCTCCTAAAGATTCTTTTCCCAAATATAAAAGACCAGAATAATGTCCTATATGAGCATGAGTTAATAAAATTCCTCCTAAACTAGGCTTCGAAATTAAGGACTTAAGCATTTGATATTGTTTAGTGATATCTGGAGATGCATCAATCAAAAAAAAATTATTTGCAATATTATCAACTAATCCAATGGAGGTCACATTTTCAAAATGGTTATTTTTCCATAATGCCATACAACAAGACTTATCACAACCTATTTGTGGTGAACCTCCGTCTTGGGCAATACCTAAAATCACTAAACTTATTAAGTTATTTTGAGCTTGAGTTTTATAGCATAAAAATAAAAAGAATAGCAAAAGTGTATTTTTGGCAAACATTTTCATCGAAAAGTATTTAGTTACTAAAAATATAATTTATGAATCATTTTAGGTAATTTTGTCTTATGAATATTAGTATAATAAACGGGCCAAATTTAAATTTGTTAGGGATTAGAGAACCTGATGTTTACGGATTTTCCACTTTTGATGATTATTTCAAAAATATAAAAAAAAGTTTTCCTAAAATTAATTTTGACTATTTTCAATCTAATATTGAGGGCGAAATTATTGATAGATTACATCATGTGGGTTTTAAATCAGATGGTATAATTTTAAATGCAGCTGCTTATACTCACACATCTGTTGGTATAGGAGACGCTGTTAAAGCTATAAAAACAAAAGTTATTGAAGTACATATTTCAAATACTTTTTCTAGAGAAGATTTTAGACACAACTCGTTTATAACTCCACACGCAAAAGGCCTTATAACAGGTTTTGGACTAGATTCTTATTATTTGGCTGTAAATAGTTTTGTTCTTGAATAACTATAAATGAATGGTTTCATCATAGGCATTAGCAACAGCTTCCATGACCGCCTCACTCATTGTTGGGTGTGGATGAACTGATTTAAGAATTTCATTTCCTGTTGTTTCTAATTTTCTTCCTATAACAGCTTCTGCAATCATCTCTGTTACACCACTGCCTATCATGTGGCAACCAAGCCATTCTCCATATTTTGCATCGAATATTACTTTTACAAATCCATCGGAAGAGCCGCTAGCTTTTGCTTTACCAGAAGCAGAAAAGGGAAATTTCCCAACTTTTAAATCAAAACCTTTTTCAGCAGCCTGTTTTTCTGTATATCCAACCGAAGCAATTTCGGGATAACAGTAGGTACAACCAGGGATATTGTTGTAATTGATAGGTTCAACTTGAATGCCCGAAATTTTTTCAACACATAGGATTCCTTCTGCTGAGGCAACATGTGCAAGGGCTTGTCCTTTGGTAATGTCTCCAATTGCATAATAACCAGGAATATTTGTTTCATAAAAGTCATTAACCAAAATTTTATCATTATCAATTGCTATTCCCACTTCTTCTAAACCCAAATTTTCAATATTGCTTTTAACACCAATTGCAGATAGTACTATTTCAGAATCTAATTTGACATCCTTTTCTTTATTTTTAATATTTAATATTGGACCTTTACCTGAATTATCAATTCCAATTACTTCTGAGTTGGTCATTACATTAATTCCCATTTTCTTGAATGATTTTTCTAGTTGAACTGAAATCTCTTCATCTTCTAATGGTACTATTCTGTTTTGGAATTCGACAATTGTCACGTCGGTTCCCATTGAACTGTAAAAGTAGGCAAATTCGATTCCTATTGCTCCAGAACCTATGATACATAATTTTTTAGGTTGTTTTTTTAATGTCATGGCTTCACGATACCCGATTATTTTTTCTCCATCTAATGGGATTGATTTTATTTCCCTTGATCGAGCACCAGTTGCAATTATTATATGTTTTCCCTGAATTTCTTTTTCTTCATTGTTGTTATTAATTTTTACTTTCTTACTTTTTCCAATTAATCCTTCCCCTATGTAAACATCTATTTTATTTTTTTTCATAAGAAAATCTACTCCCTTGTTCATATTTTGAGCAACGTCTCGACTTCTGTTAATAACAGCATTAAAATCTTTTTCGTAGTTTTTAACGTTTATTCCATAATCTTTTGCGTGTTTTATGTATTCAAATACCTGTGCAGATTTCAAAAGTGCTTTTGTTGGAATACATCCCCAGTTTAAACATATTCCACCCAAACTTTCCTTTTCGATGATTGCTGTTTTTAATCCAAGCTGTGATGCCCTAATAGCAGCCACATAACCCCCTGGACCACTTCCAATAATAATTACATCATAGTTTTCCATTGTGTTTTTTTTCAAATTTACGAAATCGTTTACTTATTT
>CENJ01033004.1_pt1 | contig 21272 bp, 16 predicted proteins | sample 356161 | NCBI WGS metagenome assembly CENJ01 (sample SAMEA2619531, study PRJEB7988) | marine metagenome | biome: marine biome (ENVO:00000447); feature: surface water layer (ENVO:00002042); material: "saline water (ENVO:00002010), including plankton (ENVO:xxxxxxxx)" | depth 5 m
TATTGAGACCCTAAAAAACTTTAAGATAGATATAGCCAAAATCAAGGCAACAATCGGCCCAACGGTTACACTTTATGAAATTGTTCCTGAGGCTGGTGTGAAAATATCTAAAATTAAAAATTTAGAAGATGACATAGCACTTAGCCTTTCAGCATTAGGAATAAGGATAATTGCTCCAATTCCTGGAAAAGGGACTATAGGTATCGAGGTCCCAAATAAAAATAGAGAGGTTGTAAGCCTAAGGTCTGTCATGAGAACTGAGAAATTTATAAAGAATGATTTTGAGTTGCCCTTAATTCTTGGCAAAACTATATCAAATGAAGTCTTCTTAGCAGACCTTACTAAGATGCCTCATGTACTTGTAGCAGGGGCGACTGGACAGGGAAAATCTGTTGGTTTAAATGTTATGTTATCATCATTACTATTTAAAAAACACCCCTCAAGTTTAAAATTTGTTTTAATTGACCCTAAAAAAGTAGAATTATCTTTATTTAATAAAATAGAGAGACATTTTCTAGCCAAACTTCCTGATGCCGAGGAGCCAATAATTACAGAAACTAAAAAGGTTGTTCATACTTTGAATTCATTATGTACTGAAATGGATGTTAGATATAATTTACTTAAAGATGCACAAGCAAGAAACTTAAAAGAATACAATAAAAAATTTATTAATAGGAAACTAAACCCAAAAGAGGGTCATAGATATTTACCATATATAGTTTTAGTAATTGACGAGCTAGCTGACTTAATGATGACTGCTGGTAAGGAAATAGAGACCCCTATTGCAAGGTTAGCTCAACTCGCTAGAGCTATTGGTATACATTTAATAGTGGCGACTCAGAGACCTTCAGTTAATGTCATTACTGGTGTTATTAAAGCAAATTTTCCAACTAGAATATCATTTAAGGTTACTTCAAATATGGATTCAAGAACTATACTAGATTCGAAAGGTGCTGAGCAACTTGTAGGCATGGGTGATATGTTGTATTCTCCAGGATCTGATATTATTAGACTACAATGTCCATTCGTTGACACCCCTGAAATTGAAAAAATTTGTGATCATGTGGGTTCTCAGAGAGGATATGTCTCTGCTTATTTACTGCCAGAATATATTGATGAGAATGAGAAACAAATTTCTGATATTGATTTGTCAGATAGAGATCCTCTTTTTGAGGATGCGGCAAGGTTAATAGTTAGTTCTCAAACTGGAAGTACTTCACTGTTACAAAGAAAATTAAAATTAGGGTATAATAGAGCGGGTAGGTTAACTGACCAACTTGAAGTAGCAGGAATAGTTGGGCCCTCTGAGGGTAGTAAACCAAGAAAAGTTTTGATTCAAGATGAGTACGGTTTAGAAAAATTACTAAATGATTTAGGATAAATTTATTAATATTGAAGTATGAGAGTGTACAAATTATTTTTTTTTATTTATTTAATTTCTTTCTATACTTATTCACAAGACGATAAGAAGGCTGTGGATCTATTAGATATGATGAGTGAGAAGTATAAGAAGATGGAAGGTTTCACAACATCATTTACTTACATAATGAATAATTTATCAGAAAATATTACTGATTCCTTTCAAGGAAAAATATCTGTTAAGGAAGAGATGTATGTACTTTTCATTGAAGGTCAAAAAATTATCAATGATTCAAAAACTATATGGACATATCTAGAGGATTTAAATGAGGTTACCATTTCTGAATTTGATCCTGAAGAACAGGAAATATCCTTAAATAATATTTTTGAAATATATAAGACAGGATTTTCTTTTAAATTTTTAGGTGTTGAAAAAGATCTCAGGTTAGTAGAAATATATCCTGATGATCAGGAAAAATCCTATTTTAAGATTTTATTTAAAATTGATTATGATGGATTACTTAGTAGTTTTTCAGTATTTGATAAGTCTAATAGTACTTTTATTTACATGATAAATGACTTCAAAGAAGAGAGTCTTGAAAATACTTTATTTACTTTTGTAACTGAAAATTATCCAGAAATTGAAGTGATAGATTTTAGATAAAATGGATTATGATCAAATTTTTAATGAAATTAAAAATAAAAGATCATACCTCTGTATTGGATTAGATTCTGATTCAAAAAAAATACCTAAGCACCTCTTAAAATACGATGATCCTATATTTGAGTTCAATAAGATTATTATTGATAATACTAAAGATTTAGTTATTGCCTATAAACCAAATCTAGCCTTCTATGAAGTTAATGGTTCTAAGGGAATGGAAACTCTAAAGAAAACCCTAGACTATATTCCTAAAAATATTTTTAAAATTGCAGATGCAAAAAGAGGAGATATAGGTAATACTTCTTCAATGTATGCTAAAACATTTTTTGAGACGTTTAATTTTGATGCTATAACTCTCTCACCTTATATGGGTAGAGACAGTATTGAACCGTTTCTAGGATTTAAAGATAAGTGGGCTATTATATTGGCTTTAACCTCTAACCAAAGTGCTAAGGATATTCAGTCAATTAAAAACTCAGGTGGCGAAAAGTTATATGAGTCTGTAATAAAAAATTCAATGGAGTGGTCATCAAAAAAGAATATGATGTATGTGGTAGGAGCAAATAGAGAAGATGATTTATTGAATATAAGAAAAATAATTCCAGAGAACTTCTTGCTTATTCCTGGAGTTGGTGCCCAAGGAGGTGACCTAAAAAAAATCAGTGATGTAGGCATGAACAAAAATTGTGGAATAATGGTCAATGTTTCAAGAAGTATTATTTATTGTGATGGCTCTATAAACTTTGACCAAGCGGTTAGAGTATCTGCTATGAAGGTAAAGAGTCAGATGGAAGAGATATTATTTTCTAATGGTATTTTATGAGTTCTAAATACCAAGTTTTATTATTTTATTCCTATTCAAGAATTATAGATCCAATTAAATTTAGAGATAATCATTTAAGGTTTTGTATAGAAAATAATATTGTAGGAAGAATAATAATATCTGATGAGGGGATTAATGGAACGGTTTCTGGTAAGGTAAAAGACTGTAAAAAGTATATTAATAAAATTAAGAGTTATAAGATATTTAATGGTATAGAGTTTAAGGTAGATAACATAGAAAAGAATGTCTTTAAAAAGATTAATGTAAGAGTTAAAAAGGAGATTGTTAACTCAGGGATAACAAATAAAAAAATAATTAATAGAAAAGGAGATTATATAGAACCTTCAGAATTTAGATCTGTCCTAGAAAATAAACCAGATGATGTATATATACTTGATGTTAGGTCAAGGCATGAATATGAAATAGGTAAGTTTAAAAATGCAATAACTTTAAATATTGATAATTTTAGAGAATTCCCTAATGCAATTGATGAAATTGAGGATAAGATTCATCAAAATAAAAAAATAATTACTTACTGCACTGGAGGAGTTAAATGTGAGAAAGCAAGTGCATTTCTTAATGAAAGAGGATATAAAAATGTTTATCAATTACATGGTGGAATAATTAAATATGGTATTGAAGAAAATGGAAAAGATTTTGAAGGTAAATGCTATGTATTTGATAATAGAATAGTTAAGGATATTAATAAGGTAAATCCTAAAATTATTGGTAAGTGTTATGTTACTGCAAAAAAGGCTGATAAAATGGTAAATTGTGCAAACGCAGATTGTAATAAGCATTTTCCACTGAGTGATGATGGAGCAAAGATTTACAACGGATGTTGTTCTAATAAGTGCATGAAATCAGGAAATCTTAGAAAGTTTGATGGGTCAGGTTTTTATGAAAAAAAGTTAAACGGTTACAATCCTTATCAGTCTCTGAAACCTTAGTCTTATTGAAATATTACTTTTTCCTCTGAACTGTACCAATAATAATAAAATTCCTTATATTTTTTTTCAATTGAATCTCTTTTGATCTTAAGAGTAGGAGTTAAAATATTATTTTCAATTGACCAATTATCTTTCATTATGATAATTTTTTTAATTCTTTCATGATTTTCTAATGTGTCATTAATTGAATCCATTAATGAATTAAAGTTAGTTGAAACCTCATTAGCAATTTTTTTTCCTTCACTTAGAATTACTAGAGCTATTGGTTGAGATAGATTTTCCCCAACAACACAGACCTGTTCTATAATATTGCTTTTGCTCAATTTCATTTCTATAGGATTTGGCGCAACGTATTTACCTTTTGATGTTTTAAAAATATCTTTGATTCTCCCAGTTATTTTCAAGAAACCATCTTCATCTATTAGGCCTTTATCTCCAGTATATAAGAAGCCATCTTTGATTGTATCTTGGGTAAGTTTTTTTTCTTTATAATATCCATTCATTACACAATCATTCTTCATTATTATTTCACCTTTTTCTGTGATTTTAACCTCTGTATCAGGCATAACTTTGCCAACAGTTCCAAATTTAATATTACCAGGAAAGTTTGCATGTGAGCAAGCTGAATTTTCAGACATTCCATAAGCCTCATATAATTTTAATCCTAATTCATTAAACCAATTTAGAGTTGTAACTGAAATTGATGCTGCTCCTGTTATGCAAATCCTAGATTTATTAAGACCAAGCAATTTTCTAACTAGACGTGAGAATAATGAACCAATTACAGGTGTACTTAATATTAATTTAATAATATTTTGAGGTATAATAGATTGAATTTTGCTCATAAATTTTGTGTAAATTCTTGGCACCCCAAAGAAAATTGTTGGCTGACAATATTTGAGATTTTTAGGGAATGTATCTAAACTTTCTACAAAAAATATTTTACCTCCAGATAATATTCCACCATGCTCAACTAAAGCTCTTTCAGCTATATGTGAGAGTGGGAGGTATGATATGAACCTATCGTCTTCACTTAATGGAAATAACAAGTCTAAGTTTTTTGTAGCTGTTCCAGCAGCTTTATAATTTAATACAACACCTTTTGGAATTCCTGTTGTTCCTGATGTATAAATAATTGTAATAATATCTTCAATCTCTATAGATGGAAGTTTTAATTCAGCTTTTTGATCAACAAGAATGTCATCCCACTTTTGAAAATTACATTCAAGGCCGTAATAACCAAAATCAATTTTTTTGATTTTTTTTGGAATATTTTTCTTTATATCCTTCCAGTCACTTTCCTCTAATTTACCAATGAATATTAACTCTGATTCGCTATGTTCTAATATATACTTTGCTGTTTCCCCATTTATATTTGCATATATAGGAACAGATATATTACCGCTCATCATTATAGCTAGGTCAGCAATGATCCAATGGGCACAATTTTTTGATAAGATAGAAATTTTTGATTTGTCTGGAAGTTTGAGACTATTTATATAGTTGCACATTTTTCTTGCTTCGCTACCAACCCTTCCCCATGAAAAATTAACGTATTTTCCATCTATAGGCTGAACAAGGAAAGTTTCATTACTTTTCTTTTTCTCCCAGTTAAGAAAATTTTCGACTGGTGTTTTCAAGGAATTATTCATAATTTAAATTTTTTTTATATTGCCCACGTTTTTCCTATTTCACCAAATGGAACACATCCTCTATAATCACCCAATACAACAGATGGCCCATTATATCTAAGTACTTGAGTAGCTCCGACTTCGGTAAGAAAATATGATTCAATTATTAATTTTTTAAATGACATATATATTTTTCTAATTTTTTTATTTCTTTTCATCTTTTGAAGATTATTCAAAAGAATAGTCTTCTCAGATAAAATTAATTCATAGAAATTATTTTCAATAAGATAACTTTTAATGGTATTTAGATCCTCTATAAATTTAGTGATGTCCTTCTCATCATATACATTAAAAATATATTTCTCTATTTCTTGAGGAACACCAAGAGCAATAGCGCCAGGAAATTCAGTATTTGGTAAAACAGTGTTGGATAACTCTGTTAAAAAAAATGCATTTTCATTTTCCAAAAACTCTGGTAACCAGCTTAATTCTTGACCCGGACTAGAACAGGAATTCATCATTAATGTTGAGCTAGGGATAATAATAGTTCCACATACAAATGATGATATAGTTTTAATTGATTCTCTCCTTTTCATCATAAATTTCTTTTTTTCAGTTCACTTATAGCATAATTTGCTGCTCTCGCTGTCAAAGCCATATATGTTATTGAAGGGTTAACACAACTTGCTGATGTCATACACGCACCATCAGTTACAAAAACATTTTTTACTGAATGAACTTGATTCCATTTATTTAGAATAGACGTTTTAGGATCTTTACCCATCCTAGCTGTACCCATTTCATGAATCCCATTTCCCATACTATACTTATTGTCATATCCTTTTATGTTTTTAAATCCGCACTGCTCTAACATTTCTGCAGCTGAGTTTTTCATATCCTCTCTCATCTTTTTTTCATTTTCTTTTATCTGCGTCTCAAAAACAACAGTAGGCATTCCCCACTTATCTAGCTTTTTATTATCGAGGTACATTCTATTATCATGATAAGGTAAAATTTCTCCAAATCCGAGTAAATTCATTGTCCAACCTCCAGGAGTAGAAGCACTTTGAAGAAGATTTTCACCAGTAAATGCTCCTTCTCCTGAATTTGCCCAACCACCTCTTATTGCCCCTCCCTGATACCCAAAACCTCTTAAATAATTCATTTTTTCATCACCTAAATTTCTAAATCTTGCGAGATATCCATTTGCTGGTCTATTTCCATGATAATAATAACCTTCATATCCATCTACTTGAGCTCTTGCACCAGCCTTGAAATGGTGGTCCATTATATTATGTCCTAGCTCACCACTGTCGTTACCAAATCCATTTGGAAACCTTCTAGATTTTGAGTTCAACATGATCAGTGTAGAATTTATTGTTGAAGCATTTAAAAATATTATTCTAGCATAATATTCTGTCATCTCAAGAGTTTCACTGTCAAGAACCCTCACCCCAGTTGCTTTATTCTTTTCATCATCATATATAATTGAGTGCACAATGGAATTCGTCTTTAAAGTCATATTTCCTGTAGCTTCAGCTGCTGGTAATGTAGAAGAATTAGAACTAAAGTATGCTCCGTATGGGCAACCCCTTATACATAGGTTTCTGCTCTGACACTTTCCCCTTCCGTTATGGTTTTTTGTTATATTTGTCACTCTTCCAGAGGTATAAGTTCTTCCAAGTTTATCAAATAAATTCTTTTTAAAATCTTTCTCAACACAATTCATATCAAGGGGTGGTAAAAAATTACCATCTGGTAATTGTGAAAGCCCTTCCTTTCTACCACTTACTCCAATGAAATTTTCAACATAACCATACCATTTATTAATATCCTCATACCTTATTGGCCAATCTATTCCTACACCCTCTTTTGCATTAGCTTCAAAGTCAACTTTGCTCCATCTGTAAACATGTCTGCTCCACATTAATGATTTTCCACCCACGTGGTAACCTCTAATCCAATCAAATGAACCTTTTTTTTCATTGTATGGTTGATCAGTATCTTTTACCCACCAGTGTTTTGTTGACTGTTTTAATGTGTATCCTGGTCTAAGTTGTACCTTATAATCTTTTCTTTCTTTTGCGGTGAGTTGATCTCTGTAGGGAAGTTCCCATGAATGTTTATTCATGGTTGGATAATCTTTAACGTGCTTTACATCCCTTCCTCTCTCTAAAACTAATGTTTTAAGCCCACCTTCAGTAAGTTCTTTTGCTGCCCAGCCACCACTTATACCTGTTCCAACAACAATAGCGTCAAACGTATTTTCTTTTTTAGAATCGGAGTTAATGTTCATTTGTAGTTTAGTAGCATCAATATTAATTAAAATATTTTTTTAATAAAAAATTAATTTTAATACATTGTTGTTAACTTAAAATTAATGCAAACTTTTTACTTATATATTCTTTTATTAGTACACCCTTTGTACATAAGTACATCTGAAATATTTTTAAAGGGAAATAAGCACGATATAAAAATCAAAATTTTCAGAGATGATCTAGAGGATGATCTTAGATTATTTTTTGATAAATCAATTTCAATAGATACTGAGATTAAATTAAAAAATGTGTCAAGTCAATTAGATGCATATATCAAGGATAAATTTCAAATCAGTGTAAATAAATCAGAAATAATTCCTTCAATTGATAACTATAATCTTGTTAATGATTTGATTATAATAAATTTATCCTTTGAAAAAAAAGGTGATATTTATAATATAAAAGTATCTAATAATATCTTATTTGATGTTTTTCGAGTTCAAAAAAATGTTGTTTTGGTAAACTTTGAAAATCAAACTCAGTCTCACATTCTTTCTTTTTCTGATAGAGAAAAGACTTTTACTTATTAAAAAGTTCAATTAAAGATTCAGTACTTACCTTCATTCCAGTTCTAATCGTGTTTTCTATTTCAGGGTAATAAAAAGGGGAGTGTAGAGCTGGCAGAGCATACTCTCCAGAGTTATATTTATCCATTCTTTCTTTGGGAACAGTACCAAGCCAATACATTGCAGTTGGAATATCTTCTTTAGTACTTCCGTATCTAGCAAAATCTTCACCAACCATTTGCGGCTCTACAACAACAACATTTTCTTTTCCAATTAACGAGTTAGATACATCAGTCATTATATCAATAAGCATTCCATCGTTAAAGTTAGCTGGTGTTGATTGGTCTCGCATTACAATTTTAGGCCATCTAGAATCATCTAGGCCCATTGACGCGGCAACTCCATTACAAATCTCTTTAATTCTTTTATGAATTAAGTTTCTAACCTCTTCTTTATAGGTTCTTATTGTTAATTGAAGATTAACTTCGTCAGGTATAATATTATGTTTTGTTCCGCCCCTTATAGAGCCTACAGTTATAACCGCATCATCAAGTGGGTTTAAATTTCTACTAACAATAGTTTGTAATTCCATAACAATCATTGAAGCAGTTACTATTGGATCTATAGACATATGAGGAGCGGCTCCATGTGAACCCTGTCCAAATACTTTAATATCAACTGATTCGGTGTTTGCCATTATATATCCTTTCCCAAAACCTACTTTTCCTGAGGGAATAGTTGGCGAAGAGTGAAGTGCGATACCGTAATCTGGGACTGGGAATTTTTCATAGAGTCCGGCACTGAGCATCATTGCAGCTCCAGCACCTATTTCTTCAGCAGGCTGACCAATCATCATTAATGTGCCATTCCATTCGTCTTTTCTTTCAACCAATGCTCTTGCAGTTCCAGTCCAAACTGTCATGTGCATGTCGTGACCACATGAGTGCATGGTGCCAACATCATTCCCATCAAAATTTTTTGTTATAACCTTACTAGCATAAGGGAGACCAGTTTTTTCTTCCATAGGAAGTGCGTCCATATCTGTTCTATATAATATAGTAGGGCCATCTCCATTTTTCAGAATTCCAACAACTCCATACCCGCCAAAATTTTCTTCAACATCAAAACCAACTTTCCTTAACTCATTTGCCAGTTTTTTTGATGTCTCTTTCTCCATTAGAGATATTTCTGGGTTCTTATGAATATCAATATATAATTCCTTGAGATATGGTATTTCAGCCTCGACATAATCCTCAAAATTTTTATCTTTTGAAATAAATGAAGACATAAACAGTAATGGAATTAAATAAATAATATTTCTAATCATAGTTCTTTAATTTTAATATTACGATAGTAAACTTTTGTGCCGTGGTCTTGAAATGCAATTGGTCCTTTCTCAGTTTTAGCAAAACCTTCCCAAGTATCAAATTTTGAGTTTTTAACCATTTTTTCCCAAGCTTTTCCTTTAAGTGGAAAACTTGAAACATCGACTCCATTGAGGTTGACTTTACCTATATTTTTCTTATAATTAATTTCGATAATATACTGATTCCATTCACCGGTAGGATTTGCTGCTAGACTAGAAGGTGTCACCATATCATAAACAGAACCATTCATATGATTATGATTTTCGATGTCAGTTTCATCATAAAAATCATCATCTATAACTTGCACTTCAGGTGCCGTCAAATACGGTACAGAGTATTTCGGGTCTTCTTTTAATGCCCAGAAAATACCACTGTTACCACCTTTATCTACTTTCCATTCAACCGATAAAATAAAGCTGTGGTAATCTTTATTGGAAACAAGACCGTTATTTTTTTCATCTGAAGGATTTAAAATATAAACTCCATCATTAGATTCCCAACCATCAACAGATTCTGATAAATACGTGTGCCAATTATCTGATATTTTGTCACTACTCAGATTAATCCAATTTGATTGCTTTGGTAATAATGTCAATAAAATAAATAGTAAAGAGTTGATCATATTTAAAGATATAAAATTATTTTAATTTATAAACTGAATTATCTTCATGAATACATTTTCTTTTTCCAGATCATTATGAGGTTCATGGTAGACACCTTTAAATAATATCGTATTACTATTTTTAATTTTAGAACTTAAAATCTTCACGCTTTCACATGAAATAATCTTATCTTCAGTTCCATGATATAATAATATTTTGATTTTTATTCTACAACACTTTTCAATTACCGACTTTATTTGATTATTTATTTCAGAATATAATTTAAATGAAATTCTATCATGTACAAGTTCATCATTCTTATAATTTGTATTTGAGTCCTCGTCTTTAGTTAAATCATTTATTTTTAGTCTATTATTTAACCTAAAACCTGGTAATATATTTACTAAAATTTTCTGAATATTAGCTAGATAACTAGGAACATTAACAGCTAATTTGATCCAAGGACTAGATATTATTGCTGAATCTATCTCCTTACTTTCTCTATCAATAAGAAATGATAAAGATATCAGCCCCCCCAAGCTATGACCAAATAATTTTACAGGGATATCTAAGTTATCTTTTCTTACATCCATAAGAACATCTTCTAAACAATCTAAGTACTCGTCAAATTTATTTATATGGCCTCTTTTCCCATAACTTTTACCGTGACCTGGCAGATCAAATGCGTATAAACTCACCTTCTCATTTTTAAGATATTTTGAAAAAACATCATACCTTCCAGAGTGTTCACCTAACCCATGAACCATTAGTATAACTTGATTACATACATTAGGGATCCAGCGTCTCACGAAGATTTCTTTTCCAAACCTTGAAGTTATTTTTTTTGATGATGATTTCATCTTATGAGAAAGCAGGTATTCCAGTTATCTCATTCCCTAAAATCAATAGGTGAATGTCATGAGTGCCCTCGTATGTGATAACAGATTCTAAATTCATCATATGTCTCATCATAGGGTAATCATTAGTAATTCCCATACCTCCATGGATCTGTCTTGCTTCTCTTGCTATTTTTAGGGCTATTTCGACATTATTTCTTTTTGCTAAGGATATTTGTGCTGAGCTAACTTTTCCTTTATCCATAATTGATCCTAGCCTCCAACAGACAAGCTGGGCTTTTGTGATTTCAGTTAGCATTTCTGCTAGTTTTTTTTGAATTAGTTGAAAAGATGCAATTGGCTTATTAAACTGTTTTCTTTCCAAGGAATATTTTTTTGCATGGTAGTAACAATCCATAGCAACACCTAAAGCTCCCCACGCTATACCATACCTGGCCTTATCTAAACAGCCCAAAGGTGCGCCTAAACCATCTTTATTTGGTAACAGGTTTTCTTTTGGTACTTTAACATTATCAAAAACTAATTCTCCTGTCAAGCTTGATCTAAGAGACCATTTGCCTCCTGTCTTAGGAGTAGAAAACCCTTCCATTCCCCTCTCTACAATTACCCCTTTAATTCTTTTATTTTCATCTTTAGCCCAAACAATAGCTATATCAGCTATTGGTGAATTTGATATCCAGAGTTTTGCTCCATTAAGTAAAAAATATTCTCCCTTATCTTCAAGTTTTGATACCATTCCTGCTGGGTTTGAACCATAATCTGGTTCAGTTAAGCCAAAGCAGCCAAGTATCTCACCTGAGGCAAGTTTTGGAAGGTATTTCTTTTTTTGTTCCTCGGAACCATAAGCTTCAATAGGATACATGACTAGAGAACTTTGGACAGATGCTGTTGATCTCATTCCAGAGTCACCTCTTTCAAGCTCTTGCATAATGAGACCATAGGAAATACTATCTAACCCACCTCCACCATATTCAGGAGAAACATTAGGTCCAAAAATTCCAGTCTCACCCATCTTTTTGACGATATCAGTTGGGAAATGATTTTTTTCATACCAGCCCTCGATATTTGGAATTATTTCTTGATCTACGAATTGCCTAACAGAATCTCTTACAAGTTTTTGTTCGTCAGAATAGAGCTCATCTAGCTGATAAAAATCTACTGCTTCAAATCTTTTAATGTTATTCATATTGTTCTTTACAATATTATATAAAATTTTATTATCAATACCAATAATTTTTTATTTGTCTTATCATTTCTATTTATAATAAATAGCTCTAAACGCTATTAAAAATGCCTTTTTTTAATTAATTTTAAATACAAAATCTAAAATAAACATGTCAGAAAAATCAACCAATAAAAATAATTATTCAGCAGGTAATATACAGGTTCTTGAAGGTCTTGAAGCAGTAAGAAAAAGACCTGCTATGTACATAGGTGATGTTGGAAAAAAAGGTCTCCATCATCTAATTTGGGAAGTGGTTGACAACTCAATTGATGAGGCACTTGCAGGTCATTGTGATGAGATAACAGTTATTATTAATAAAGATAACTCCATAACGGTAAATGATAATGGTAGAGGAATTCCTACTGGAATACACCCTAAAGAAAAAAAATCTGCTTTAGAGGTAGTAATGACAGTACTTCATGCTGGAGGTAAATTTGATAAAGACACTTATAAAGTTTCTGGTGGATTGCATGGTGTAGGTGTTTCTTGTGTAAATGCTTTATCCGAAAATTTAAAAGCCACAGTTTATAGGGAAGGAAAAGTATTTGAACAAGAATATCAGAGAGGTATACCAGAATATGATGTTAAAGAAGTTGGGAAGACTGAAAAGAGAGGAACTTCAGTGACATTTTCGCCTGATAAAGAAATATTCACTGAACATGAGTACAAATATGATACCGTGGCAACAAGATTAAGAGAATTATCCTTCTTGAATGCAGGTATTAAAATTTTTCTTGTTGATGAGAGAGAGACTGATGAAAATGGTGAAAATAAGAAAGAAACTTTCTTTTCAGAAGGGGGCTTAGTTGAGTTCGTAAACTATTTGGATGGTTCTAGGGAAAAATTAATTCCACCTATCTATATGGAAGGGAAGAAGGAAAATGTACCAGTTCAGGTTGCATTATCTTATAACTTATCTTATTCTGAGAATGTCGTCTCTTATGTTAATAATATCAATACTATTGAGGGGGGCACGCATGTAGCTGGATTTAGGAGAGGTTTAACAAGGACATTAAAATCTTATGCTGAAAAATCAGGTTTGTTAGAGAAAGTTAAGGTAGATATTACAGGTGATGATTTTAGAGAAGGACTAACAGCAATAATTTCAATCAAAGTAGCTGAACCTCAATTTGAAGGTCAGACTAAAACCAAACTCGGTAATTCAGAGGCTATGGGTGCTGTTGATGTTTGTGTAGGTGAGATGCTAGGAAATTTTCTAGAAGAAAACCCTAAAGAAGCAAAACAAATTATTTCGAAGGTGATTCTTGCTGCACAGGCAAGGCATGCAGCAAGAAAGGCCCGAGAAATGGTACAGAGGAAAAATGTTTTGACCGGAACAGGATTACCAGGAAAACTTGCAGATTGCTCAGAAAAAGATCCGTCACTATGTGAAATTTATGTTGTAGAGGGAGATTCTGCTGGTGGTTCAGCAAAACAAGGAAGAGACAGAACATTTCAGGCAATCCTTCCATTAAAAGGTAAGATATTAAATGTTGAGAAAGCACAAGAGCACAAAATATATGATAATGATGAAATTAAAAATATTATAACAGCACTTGGAGTTAGATTTGGAACAGAGGAAGATGAAAAAGAGTTAAATCTTGAAAAGCTTAGATATCATAAGGTCATTATAATGACAGATGCTGATATTGATGGTAGTCATATAAGAACTCTAGTATTAACTTTTTTCTTTAGGTATATGAAACCTCTGATTGATAAAGGTTTTCTATACATAGCTCTCCCACCATTATATCAAATTTCTAAAGGAAAGAAAAGTGAATATGTTTGGTCAGAGGATGAGAAAGATAAAGTTGTTAAAGAAATGGCTAAAGACGGTAAAGAGTCATCAGTAAATATTCAGAGATACAAAGGTCTTGGAGAAATGAACCCTGAACAGTTATGGACTACCACGATGGATCCATCACAAAGGTTATTGAATAAAGTTACTATAGAATCAGCAGCAGAGGCAGATGTATTATTTTCTAAGCTTATGGGTGACGAAGTTGCTCCTAGAAGAGATTTTATTGAAAAAAATGCCAAGTATGCCAATGTCGACGTTTAAGCTAACTTTTTTTTTAGTTTTCTTTCTAATTTCAGAAAACACTTTCTCTTATTGGCAGCAAAAAGTTGAATATAAAATAAAAATAAATTTTGATCATAAAAACCATCAATTTGAGGGTGAACAAAAAATTATATATCACAACAATTCAAAAGATACTTTAAATAAGATTTTTATTCATTTATATTTTAATGCCTTCCAACCTGGAAGCATGATGGATGTCAGAAGTAGGTCCTTGCCAGATCCTGATAGAAGGGTAATGGATAGAATTTCAAAATTATCTAAAGATGAAATAGGATTTCATCAAATCTATAAAATACAGCAAAACGGAAAAGATTTAAATCATCATGTACAAGGAACAGTTTTAGAAGTTGATTTAAATAAGTCGTTGTTACCGAACCAGTCAACTGATTTTTATATTGAATATTTTAGTCAAGTTCCAGTGCAGATTAGAAGAAGCGGAAGGAATAGTAGTGAAGGAATTGATTACTCCATGGCCCAATGGTTTCCAAAAATTGCAGAGTATGATAAAAGTGGATGGCATGCACATCCGTACATTGCTAGGGAGTTTTATGCACCATGGGGAAATTTTGATGTTACTATCAAAATGCATGAAAAATATATAATTGGTGCTACGGGAATTTTGGTCTCTAAAATTAAGGAGGGTAATTTCAATAAATGGAATTTTAAAGCTGATAATGTCCATGACTTTGTTTGGGCAGCGGATCCAGATTATAGGCATGATATTTTAACCGTTCCAGATCAAGGCTTAGAACTTCATTTCTATTATCAACCTAATTCAGATGATATGATAAGTAATTGGGAACGACTTCAGGAGCACACAGCTGAAGCCTTCAAATATTTTAGTAAAACATTTGGTAAATATCCTTACACAAAATATTCAGTAATTCAGGGTGGTGATGGGGGTATGGAATATCCAATGGCTACTCTAATAACAGGTGAAAGATCGTACCCAAGTTTATTATCTGTTACAATTCATGAGGCATTACACTCATGGTATCAAATGATTTTGGGTACAAATGAGAGCTATTATGCTTGGATGGATGAGGGATTTACTTCTTTTGCTCAAAACATAACTCAATATGAGCTATTTAACGATATTTATAACCTTGACTCAGTAAATCCATTACTTGGTTCATATGAGAGATATTTTAAGTTTCTGGAAGAGGAAATTGAAGAGCCACTTACTACCCATTCAGATCATTTCTCAACTAATCGTGCATATGGTGTTGGATCATATACCAAGGGTGCTATATTCCTGAGTCAACTAGGATACATAATTGGAGAAGAGAATTTATTTAAAGGTTTAAGAAGATATTATAATGAATGGAAATTTAGGCATCCTGATAAGAATGATTTTATAAGGATAATAGAGAAGGAAAGTTCCTTAGAACTAGACTGGTATTTAGACTACTGGATTGGAACAATTCACAAAGTCGATTATTCTCTTAAATTAATTAATTCTTCTAGACATATAATTACTCTTGAGATTAAAAAATTAGAGAAAATGCCAATGCCTATTGAACTTGAAGTTCTATATAACGACAACTCAATAAAGACTATGTATATACCTTTATCTATTATGAGAGGAGAAAAAAGTTTTAAATCTGAAGAGGATGTAATTATTATGCCAGATTGGGAATGGGTAAATGATTCATATACTATAGAGCTGGATATTAAAGACAAATTAATTAAATCAATTACTATTGATCCCAAAAAGAAATTGGCAGATTATAATAGGACTAATAACTTTTTGAAAATAGATTAATTTATTCTTTTAAGAAATTATTTATTTAGGAATTTGTCTAATATTTCTTTAACCTCATCCTCAGTTATTTTTTCAATAGTCATTTTATATTTTTCTAGAATTTCTTTTGGGAAACCAACAAATGGTTTCTTCTTTTTTTGTTGAAATATTTTACCATATTCCGAACCCCTGACTGCTAGTAAATATGGTGGTTTACCATATTTTCCAGTTCTAATTTGAATACTACCGTCAAAGAATTCTTTTAAGATATCTTTAGATTTTTCAATTGGTGTACTAACTATTTCTATTAACTGATCTTTTGTTAATGATTTAGGCTCTGGATATTTTTCTTTGTTAATTCTGAAATTTTTCTCGTTATACCTTAGGTAGAATCCATACCTACCGTTTTTCAATTCTATCACACCATCCTTATATTCAATATTGATAAGTTTGTCGTCCTCATCTTTTTTGTTGATAATAGATATAGCTTCTTCAATTGATATATGTTTAATTAATTTATCATATGGAATATTGCAGTATTTTGGAAATCCTTCATCTGAATCCTCTTTTTCACCTATTTGAATAACTGGACCAAATTTAGCTATCCTTGCTTTCAGTGTCTTCCCTTCATATTTACCAAGATCTCTTTCAAGTTGATACCTTTCTTCAGGTACATTAGTTGATAAAGCAGAAAACCCACTGTAGAACTCTTTAAGCATTTCATTCCAATTTTTTCCGTTGAAGGCAATTTGGTCTAATTGATTTTCAGTTTTTGCTGTGAAAGAGTAATCCATAAAACTTGAGATAAAATTTTCATTAAGAAATTCAGTAACAAACATTCCCATGTTTGAAGGGTATATTTTATTCTTTTCAAATCCTGTTTTTTCTTTTTTAATTTCGGATAATATTTTATTATTTTTTAATAACAGCTCTTTGCTTTCGATGATTTTGCCCTCTCTTTCTTCTTTAATGACATATTCTCTTTCTTTTATTTTTTTTACAGTCTCTGCAAAAGTTGAGGGTCTTCCTATTCCAGAGTCTTCCATTTTCTTAATTAAGCTTGCTTCAGAATACCTGGGAGGGTGTTTTGTAAAAACTTCTTTTGATAAAATATTTTCAATCTTAATTTCAGACTTTTCTTCGAGCTTCGGTAGTAGTTTAGATTTATCTTCATTTTCATTATATAATCTTAAAAATCCATCAAAAACTAAGACTTCACCAGTTGCTTTGAAAGATTTATCACCTCCCAAATCAATTTTAACAATAGTTCTCTCAAACATGGAGTCACTCATTTGAGATGCTAGTGTTCTTCTCCATATGAGATTATATAATTTTTTTTCTGATTCAGATTTTCCAGCATTTTCATTTGATAGATTTGTTGGTCTTATTGCCTCGTGAGCTTCTTGAGCACTTTTTGATTTTGTCTTAAAAACTCTTTTTTTGTGATATTCTTTTCCAAAATTCTCATAAATAATTTTTTCAGCATTATTCAATGCTTCCTCTGATAGGTTAACAGAATCTGTCCTCATATATGTTATGTGGCCTGCTTCGTATAGCCTCTGTGCTGTCGACATAGTCAATGAAGGAGAAAATCCAATTTTTCTAGATGCTTCTTGCTGAAGAGTTGACGTTGTAAATGGTGCAGAAGGAGATCTTTTTGATGGTTTCTTTTCTATGCTAGAGATACTGAATTTTTTATCTAAGCAGCTAATTAAAAAATCATTTGCCTCTTGACTAGAGTTAAATCTTTTATTTAATTCAGCACTAAAATTTTCATTTGATTGGGATATAAAGTTGGCAGTTGTCTTAAATGATGACTCAGGTATAAAGTTATTAATTTCATTTTCCCTATCAACAACAAATTTTACAGCTACAGACTGTACTCTACCAGCAGAGAGTCCTCTTTTTATTTTTTTCCATAGAATTGGCGATATTTCAAATCCTACTAACCTATCTAATACTCTTCTGGCTTGTTGGGCATTAACCAGATTCATATCAATTTTTGTTGGATTTTCTAAAGATTTTAAAATAGCATTTTTTGTAATTTCTCTGAAAATAATTCTTTCATATTCGTTTTCCTCTAAGTCTAATATTTCCTTTAGGTGCCATGCTATAGCTTCGCCTTCTCTATCATTATCTGTTGCAATAAATACTTTTTCAGACTTTTTTCTCAAACTTTTTAGTTCTTTAATTACCTTTTTTTTATCTGGAGATGGAACATAGGTAGGTCTGAAACCATTTTCTTTATCAATCGATTTATCATCTTTAGCTAGATCACGGATATGCCCGTAACACGACGACACCTTAAAATCTTTACCTAAGTATTTTTCAATTGTTTTGGCTTTGGCCGGTGACTCAACAATTACTAAATTTTTACTCATTATATGTATACTACTTCTTAAAAAGTTGTCAAATATGAAAAAAAAAATATTATAATTATAATCTCTTCTTATAATATATTTTAAATATTGTTGTTCAATACGTAGTATTGAATTTTTTAGTTATATGAAAATAATAATATCACCAAATTCTTTTAAGGGAACTCTTTCATCAATTGATGCCTGCAATTTAATTGAAAGAGGTATTAAAAAAGTTAATTCTAGATTTAATACATATAAATTACCTATAGCTGACGGTGGTGATGGGTCTCTAGATTTTTTTAAATATTATTTTCCTCATAAATCAATTTTACTAAAATCTTTAAATCCTGTAGGTGAAACTATACAATCAGAATATATTTTAATTGAAAAGGAAAAAACTGCAGTAATTGAATTTGCTAATTCATCTGGATATAGTTTAATGATCAATAAAGAAAAAGACTTGTCTAATATGGATTCTTATGGTACTGGAATTCAAATTAAATCAGCTATTGATAATGGTGCTAAAAAAATTATTTTGTGTCTTGGAGGATCGGCTACCATTGATGGTGCATCAGGAATACTAAAAGCGCTTGGTGTTAAATTTTTGAAAGATGGAAAAGAAGTTGAAAAGAGAAATCCTATTACTGATATGGAAGAAGTGGATATATCTAACTTTTTAAAATATATTAAGAATGTAGAATTCGTCTTATTATCAGATGTTAATAATAAGATATTAGGAAAAGATGGCGCGGTAATGATTTATGGAAAACAAAAAGGTCTTTATCAAGAATATTTTAAGAAGTTTGAAAATTATTTAGAAAAATTTACACAATTAGCTTCTAAAATTTTTGATATTAATTTGTTGACAATAGAGGGTGGGGGATCAGCTGGTGGAGCAGGGGCTATTTTATCTGCTTTTTTTAATGCAAAACTATATAATGGTACAGAATTTCTGCTCGAATTCGTAAACTATAAAAAATATATGAATGACTCAAGTGTAATAATAACAGGAGAGGGTGCTATAGATTTACAATCATTAAATAATAAGGGCCCTATTGCATTAATTCAATACATAAATAATTTAAAAATTAAAAAACCAATAACAATAGCAATAGCTGGTAAATTCGACTACTCATTAAATGGAAAGTTTAATAATATTTTTGATTATATATTTTCCATTAGTGATATGAGAAAAACTGAGGATGTTATTAAGGACAGTAAAAAATATCTTCAAGAGGAGAGTATTAAAGTAGGTAGATTTATTAACCATCTTGATGTTTAATTTATAGTATGAATTCTTTAAAGAAATTTTTAATAGTCATAATTTATCTTTTACCTGGACTAATCCAATCTCAACACATTATCTATTCTCAATATTATTCATCACCCTTAACTTTAAATCCATCAATGACTGGAATCGGTGAGTTTGGAAGGTTTGGTATTAATTATAGAAATCAGTGGACGTCTATTGGAGATGGTTTTAATAATTTTAGTACTTGGGTCGATTATAATTTTTTAAAGTCAAATTTTTCAGTAGGTTTAAACATTTCAGGTGAAGAATTTAATATCTCAAATTATTCTTCAAATCATATTTCTCCCTCTATTGCATACGAAATAAATATAAACTCAAAAATGATTATCAGGTCAGGGTTTCAAATTAATTACTCTTCAATTCGTTTTGATAATTCAAAGTTGATTTTTTTTGATCAGTTAGGCCCGTCTGGATTAATTGGTCTCACTTCAGAAAATCTAAATGATTTTAATAAAAGAAATTTTTTTAATTTGAATTATGGAATTCTAATCTTTTCAGAAAAATTTTGGTTAGGATCTTCCATTTATAATCTTCTACAGCCAAATATTTCATTTTCGAACCAAGAGAATAATTTAAGAAGAAATTACTCATTACATGGTGGAGTGAACTTATTAAATAACAAGATATCTCCTTCTTTTAATATAGTAAAATATCCATCATTTCTTCAATTTAGTATTGGCACATATTTTAATTTAAAACCAATCTCAATAGGGTTTTGGTATAGGTCGATTCCATTGTCAAATAATAAAAATAATCTAGAAACTTTGATAGGTAAGTTAAATTTTAGAAGTGAAAATTTTAGTGTAGCATATAGTTATGATTATAATTTATCATCTGATAAGCTAGGATCTCATGAAATTTCTTTAATGTTTGACTTTCATTTTTTCGGGAAAAAACTTCCACCTAAAAATGTGCGTTATTTAAGGTGTCCTGTACCTAATTTTTAATTAATTTAACCTATGGATTATACTGAAATAAAGTTCTTACTTTTAGTAATTGTAACAATCAGTTTTTTATTTGAATTAATTTCTGGATTACTTAATTTCAATAGCTTCGATAAACCTTTACCAGAAAATGTTAGAAATATCTTTTCTAAAGATGAGTATTCAAAATCACAATCTTACAAGAAAGCTAATTTTAAATTTGGGTTGATATCATCAATCTATGGATTTTTAATAATTTTTATTGTTTTGTATTTTGGTTTACTCGGTGAATTAGATTCATACCTTAGAAACATAACATTTGAAAATGAGATTAGTCTCTCAATACTTTTTTTTCTCTCTATATTTTTAATTTCAGACTTAATTAAAATTCCTTTCCAACTATATAAGATCTTTGTGATTGAAGAAAATTTTGGTTTTAATAACATGAAAATTTCTACATTTTTAGTAGATAAAATAAAAAGTTATTTAATTTCTTCTTTTTTTATTGTTATTCTCATAACCCCTCTTCTTCTATTTATTATGTTATA
>CENJ01019267.1_pt1 | contig 21254 bp, 22 predicted proteins | sample 356161 | NCBI WGS metagenome assembly CENJ01 (sample SAMEA2619531, study PRJEB7988) | marine metagenome | biome: marine biome (ENVO:00000447); feature: surface water layer (ENVO:00002042); material: "saline water (ENVO:00002010), including plankton (ENVO:xxxxxxxx)" | depth 5 m
TTGGAACCCTGAGCCTAGGGTATCGAGTGTCTCCATAACCTCTAAGCGTTTTTGCGCCTGGTCGTTCAGCTTTTGATCTGCCGGATAAGTTAGATACGCATAAGCGCGCACCTTTGAGCGGCCAATACGACCACGAATTTGATAGAGCTGCGCAAGGCCAAACATATCAGCGCGATGAACAATCATTGTATTCGCACTTGGGATATCAATTCCGCTCTCGATAATATTTGTTGCAAGAAGCACATCATATTGCCCCTCATAAAAAGCTGTCATTCGGTCTTCTAGATCGGTCGGCGACATCTGACCATGCGCGGTTATCACTTTTACTTCCGGAACAATTTCATGAAGCATATCTTCAAGTCCTTGCATGTCCTTAATACGCGGACACACATAAAATGATTGACCGCCCCTGTAATGCTCCCTGAGAAGCGCTTCACGGATCACCATTTCATCCACCGGCATTACAAAAGTGCGAACAGCCAGACGATCCACTGGAGGGGTTGTAATTAAGCTCATCTCTTTAACACCAGTCAGCGACATCTGCAGCGTTCTAGGGATTGGCGTAGCCGTTAAGGTCAGCACATGGACATTGCTCTTTATCTCTTTCAGACGTTCTTTTTGTTTCACGCCAAAGCGCTGCTCCTCATCCACTATGAGTAATCCAAGATTTGAGAAATCAATATTTTTACTAAAGAGAGCATGAGTACCGATAACGATATTAACGCTTCCATCTTTTAAACCAGCGCGGGTTTGCTCTGCCTGCTTTGGTGTTACCATACGCGATAGGTGATCAATACGAAGCCCCGTGCCGTTAAAGCGTTTGAGGAAATTCTGGTAATGCTGGCGAACAAGCAATGTCGTAGGTGCAACAATGGCAACCTGATGACCATCCATCGCCGCGACATAAGCAGCGCGTAAGGCGACCTCCGTCTTACCAAAACCGACATCACCGCACACCAAACGATCCATAGGATGAGTGCCCGCTAAACTCTCTATAACAGCATTGATTGCCCGCTCCTGGTCCTCAGTTTCGCTGTAAGGAAATGTTGAAGCAAATTTATCATAAAGTTCAGTAGATACCTGAATAGACTCTGTTTTTCTAAGTTGACGTGCAGCTGCGATCTTTAACAATCCATCTGCCATCTCCATAAGATCTTTTTTAACCTTAGCTTTACGTGCCTGCCAGCCCGCACCACCAAGCTTATCAAGCTGAACTGTGCCCTCATCACCACCAAAACGCGCAAGAACATCAATATTTTCTACTGGTACAAAGAGCTTATCACCACCTGCATATTCAATCTTAAGGCAGTCATGATGTATTTTGCCGACAGATACAGTTTCAAGTGCCAGGAACTTACCAATGCCGTGATCAATATGGGTAACCAGATCACCTTCTCCTAGCGCCGAGACCTCTTTCAAAAAGTTATCAGCCTTTTTACGCTTTGATGCTCTTCTCGAAAGACGGTCACCAAGGATATCTTGTTCAGTCAAGACAGCTAAGTCAGGCGCAGTAAATCCATGCTCCAGTGATAAAACGGCCATACCAACCTGAAGAGGCTTTAGCTTTTTAATCTCTGCCGCGTCCTTGCAGAGTATTAAATCAATCATACCCGCCGCTTCCATCATGGCTTTTACGCGCTGGCGAGCCCCTTCCGAATAACACGCAATAAGCACTTTTCTAGCGCTATCAGCTCGAAGTCTAGCAATATGCTGACGAAGCTCGGCCATCACATCACCATCTGGCATCGCCCTGATGTCTGCAAAATCACGCGCCCGCTTAACCTCTGGCTCTTCATCTTTTACAGCAGAAAAAGGAGAGAACCCTTCCGCACCCTGAATACAGCCTTCCCACTCATCACCTAGTATATATAACGCAGATGAAGGAAGAGGATGATAAGTCGTTCCAGACAAACTTACATCCTTATCTTTGCGTTTATTCTTGGCTGTTGCTGCCTCTAATGTTTTTCGCGCAGTAAAGAAGTCTTCGATTTGAGCAGCACGTTCAGTATAAGCCTCAAGCGCGTGATGATCGAAAATAACATGCGCATCACCCGCATAATCAAAGAGCGTATCCATCTTGTCATAGAATAAGGGTAGCCAATGCTCCATCCCATTATAACGGCGCCCATTTGAAACAGCTTCGTACAACGGGTCATTAGGCGTTACCCCGAATGCTTCACGGTATCCTGCGCGGAAACGCTCAATTGAATCAGTATTTAAGAAAAACTCTGTAACCGGTTGAAGAGCAAACCCTTTCGCAGGTGCTTTAGTTCGTTGTGACATTGGATCGAATTCACGAATCGATTCAATTTCATCACCAAATAGATCAAGCCTGAGAGGCGCGTCATAGCCTGGCGGGTAAATATCAAAAATACCACCGCGCATAGCAAACTCACCCGCTTCCCGAACAGTGTCTGTACGCACATAGCCGTTAGCCGCAAGAAAGCTTTGCAGGTTTTCAAGGTCTAAACTCCCACCCTTTTCAGCAATAAAGCTTGCATTCTCCAATGCTGATTTGGGCATTACACGCTGCGAAAGCGCATTCACTGTTGTAATCAATACGCGGGGCGCTCTTCTTTTCTCACGCTCCCAGAGAATAAGTTGTGACAATGCATGAACGCGCGAGGCAACAATTTCACTGTTTGGAGATACCCGGTCATATGGCAGACAGTCCCACGCGGGATAATCCACAAGTTCCACATCCGGTGCAAAAAAACTGATAAGCTCCCTTATAGTTGAGGCACGCGTATCATCAAGAGCAACATGAATAAGCACACGATCAAGCGGCATCAGCGCCCTCGCCTTGTCTGCGATTATTCGGGCATCCTGACCTTCGGGGGCAGCGTATATAGTACCGCCTAAATCATTTTCAACCTTTTTTTCCTGTATTTCAGCCATAATTTCAGTTTTCACCATTGTGCAGTAAGAGGTTTTTATATATATCTTTCCACTCTAGTCAAAGTATGAATTTTATATAGGCGTGAGGGCGCGATGGATCAATCTGCAGAAAAACCTAATCCTGATTTACTCAAGAGTGCCGTTCATGAGCACAAAGCAACTTCGAAGCGCGGAATTTTAGAGCGCCTCTTTACATTCTCATTTCGTGGATTTGTCTACCCACAAATCTGGGAAGATCCAGAAGTTGATATTAACGCCCTTAAAATTGACAATTCTACGCGCATCATGACGATTGCGTCTGGCGGTTGTAACGTCATGAACTATCTAACTGAAGGGCCTGAGCGCGTTAAAGCGATCGACTTAAACCCTGCGCACGTTGCACTTACACGCCTTAAAATTGCTGCAATTAAACACCTTCCTGATTATGAGAGCTTCTTTGTGTTCTTTGGTCATGCTGATGATAAGCGCAATATTGAAAACTACGACAAATATATCGCACCACATCTTGATTCATTTTCTAGAGAATACTGGGAAAAATGGACTCTGCTTCGTGGTCGCCGTATTAACTATTTCACAAAAAATCTTTATCAGTTTGGTTTACTTGGCCGCTTTATCTCTGCGGTTCATATTCTTGCCAAAATTTATGGTGAAGATCCGCGCGAAATTTTGAACGCTAAAACAATGGAAGAACAAGGCGAGATTTTCGATCGTACGCTCGGTCCTATTTTTGATAAGCCTTTCGTTCGCTGGATTTGCAATATGCCACCAGCTCTTTATGGCCTAGGCATTCCGCCTGCTCAGTTCGATGAACTTAAGGGTGAATATGAAATGGCTGATGTGCTTAAAGCACGCCTTCGCCGTCTAGCGTGTGACTTCCCAATTGAAGATAACTATTTCGCATGGCAAGCTTTTGGCCGCGGCTACGACAGAGAGAAGAAAGTCGGCGTACCGCGCTACCTCAGCAAAAAGAACTATGAAGAGCTTAAAAAACATGCTGACAAAGTTGAAGTGCACCACACTACAATTACCGGCTTCCTACAGTCACAGCCTGTTGAAAGCTTGGATTGCTATGTTTTTCTAGATGCGCAAGATTGGATGAACCCAGATCAGCTTACGGAGCTATGGCGCGAAGTTGCAAGAACCGCACGCCCTGGCGCACGCGTAATTTTCCGTACAGCAGGCGATGAGAGTCCTCTTGAGGAAGATCTACCAGCAGACCTACTTGGAAAATTCCATTATGATCCATCACTCTCACCAGAGGCGGTTAAGAAAGATCGCTCTTCGATTTATGGCGGATTCCACGTTTACACATTAGGTGGTGAAGTTGGCGCGCAAAAAGCCAAATCCGGTAAAGCTGCGTAACCTTTTCTAACATCAGTCTGGGAAAAAGGCTATTGACGATAGAATGAGCACAATGAGCACAGATAATGGGCAACTTGGATCGCAAGCCGAACAAGAAGATGAGAAGCAGGCGAAAGTCAATATGGACAATATGTACCGTTTCACACGGCACATATATGACCTTACCCGAAAGTATTTTTTACTAGGGCGCGATAAACTTATCGATAGTTTAAACGCTCAGGATGAAGAAGTGATTATCGAGGTGGGCTGCGGCACAGCGCGCAATCTCATCAAAATGGCTAAACGCTATCCAAACGCAGAATTCCATGGTCTAGATGCCTCGGATGAAATGCTAAAGACTGCACGCCAATCCATTGAACGCTCAGGCCTTGAACTTGATGTAAAACAAGCTTTTGCCCAGAGTTTTATCCCAGAGAAGCTCTTTGATATTAAAAAGCCAGTTACGAAATTGGTTTTTTCTTATGCCCTTTCAATCATTCCTCCTTGGAAAGAATCGATCGACCATGCACTTGATATTCTTCCAAGCGGCGGTGAAATGCACATCGTTGACTTTGGAAATATGCAGGGACACAGCCCACTCTTCAGGCGCTTCATGTTTTGGTGGCTTGACCTCTTTCATGTTTACCACAAACCTGAGGTATTGGAATATTTACACCAGCTTAATGCAGAAGGGCGCGGGAGCATTACGCTTACGCACCATTATAAAGGCTATACCTATATTGCGATTTTCAAAAAATCCTAAAAGGATAAACGCTTCACTTAAGCGATTTTATGATCTAAGAGCTTTTCAAAGACTACATTCATTTTCTCTGAAGGAACCTGCTCCTTTCGTGTGAGCCAATTATATAGGTCCGGGTCATTTTCTTGTAGAATCATATCAAAAAGACTGAGTTCTCCTTCCGAAAAATCCGGCACATTCTTTCTGGCAAAAGAGCCCATTACGATATCCATTTCCTTTGTTCCACGGTGTTCGGAACGAAAGATTAAGCGTTTACGTTTATTTTCTATTGTTTCATTCTTGCTCATGTCGATAGAATAACGCTCTATAAAATTTTTAAAAGCCCCAATATTACCAATGAGCAGACCTTTTGAACTTGATCCACTTTTTCGTCGTTTAACGGCCTTACCGGGTGTTGGTGACAAAAACGCTGCACTCTTTGAAAAGCTTATTGGCGGGCAGAAGGTTTGGGACCTGCTTTCACATCTTCCCATCGATTTTATCGATCGCCGCTTTTCTCCCCCTCTAAATGAGGCACCCAATGGGCGCGTAGCCACTTTTGAAATCAAGGTAGGCAAACACAACCCCAATGCACGCAGAGGGCAGCCTTACCGTGTAAAAGCCAGCGATGGAACAGGAGAAATAAGCTTAACATTTTTTCATGCCAATAAAGGCTGGATACAAAAGCAACTTCCTGAGGGTGAAAAACGCGTTGTCAGCGGAAAAGTAGAATATTACCAAGGTAAAGCGCAGATCGTTCATCCTGACATCGCTCTGCCCGAAGAACGCGAATCTATTCAAACAGTGGAAGCCGTATATCCGCTAACAGCTGGCATCACCAATAAAGTTGTACGTAAAGCCCTAAACGGCGCTTTATCCTTTATCTCGCCCTTACCAGACTGGTTAGAGCCGACATACAAGTCTCAGCAAAAATGGCTAAATTGGGATGACGCCTTAAAAGCCGTGCATGCCCCAGAAAGCTCTGACGCACTTGATCCGCAGCACCCAAACCGTGAGCGTCTAGCCTATGATGAATTGCTTGCCCATCAATTAACACTCGCTCTGGTTCGCCAAAAACAGCGCGGGACAAATGGCCGCATATTAGAGGGCACGGGCACAATGCGCGCCCTTATGCTCCAAGCTCTCCCCTTCTCTCTTACCGGAGCACAGGAACGCGCTTTGGTCGATATCGATAAAGATATGAGTGCAACGTCAAAAATGCTCAGACTTTTACAAGGTGATGTTGGAAGCGGTAAAACTGTTGTTGCCGCTATGGCCATGTTAAGAGCCGTAGAAAGCGGCGCGCAAGCCGCAATGATGGCACCAACTGAAATCCTTGCGCGCCAGCACGCCGAAGGATTAGAGCCCTGGCTCAGCGCCGCTGGCGTTAAGATGGTAATTCTAACTGGCCGAGATAAGGGCGCTTCTCGTAAGCTCATCTTGGAAAATATCGCCAGTGGTCAAGCGCAGATCATTATCGGCACGCATGCTATTTTTCAAGATGATGTAATTTATGATGATCTTGGGCTTGCAATTATTGACGAGCAACACCGCTTTGGCGTTGAGCAACGACTTGCCCTATCCAATAAAGGCAACAAAGATAAGGGTGGCGTAAATGTTTTGGTTATGACAGCCACTCCTATTCCGCGTACACTCACCCTGACGGCTTATGGAGATATGGAGGTTAGCCGCCTTGATGAAAAGCCGCCGGGCCGCAAACCTATCGAAACCCTTTTAATGTCCTCTGAAAAAATAGAGACTATGATCGACGGACTAAAAAGGAAGATCGAAGATGGCGCACGTATTTATTGGGTTTGTCCATTAGTTGAAGAATCTGAATTTATGGATATGGCTGCTGCAGAAGAACGCTACGATGTTTTGAAACATTATTTTGGTGATCGCGTAGGCCTTGTGCATGGGCGGATGAAAGGTGAAGATAAAGATCAGGTCATGGCTGATTTTAGCGTAGGCAATCTTGATATCCTTGTGGCAACCACCGTTATCGAAGTTGGCGTCAATGTGCCCGAAGCGACGATTATGGTCATTGAACATGCTGAGCGCTTTGGGCTTTCACAGCTTCACCAACTTAGAGGGCGCGTTGGACGTGGCAGCGATCAAAGCTATTGCTTCTTACTTTACAGCGGTCCATTAAGCGTAACTGCAAAAGAGCGCCTTCGCATCATGCGCGAAAGCGAAGATGGTTTTGTGATAGCCGAAAAAGACTTGGAACTGCGCGGCGCAGGCGACATCCTTGGCGTAAAGCAAAGTGGATCCGTTAACTTTAAGCTCGCTGATCTAAGCGTTCATGGTGAACTTTTAGCTGCGGCGCGAGATGATGCACGCCTTATCTTGGAGCGTGATCCAAAGCTTAAAAGTGAAAGAGGCAACGCCCTTAAAACGCTGCTATATCTCTTCGAACGTGATCAAGCCATAACTTATCTGCGAAGTGGTTAAGAGTTAGTTTCTTAGATGGCTGGGAGCAAGTGTAAGTGCATGCCGAGACTTAGCTCATCATCGGTACTTCCAAAGAAAAAACCTTCATTTGCTTGAATAACGTTAAAATCCATAAGCCTCTTATTGCCATGATCGTGCGTTGGGTTTTCTGCTTCGACATTTCTATATTCTTGGGCAAATTTAGGTACATAAATATCGCCAGATTTCGGTATATGCTTGATGATCAATGTGTCATCTTCTGCAGCGATTCTCAGGACCTTTTGAGATAAGGAAAGAGCACTTTTTTCCTGCGTACTTCCAAGCCCTCTAAGCGCGTGCAAGCTAATTAATCGTCCATCCAGCTTATGCTTGTCCTCGCTTGGGTTCTTAAGCCTATGCTCAAAATAGCCAAGCAGCAAACATTCAACGCCTTCGCCTTTAGGCTGAAAATGAACGCGGCCAAATGTTTGGCTAAGAAACCTCGTCGCATTTTGGCTTGTCACCATTTCTCGAAGTGTTTGTTGTAGAATGAATTTTCCTTGATGGCATTTTTGCGCCACATCAATTGGAAATTCTTCATTCATATCACGCAGAATACTGTCGACTTTATCCTTCGTCAGTGCGTTAAACTGATCGCTGTACATATATTTCACACCTTCTATTTTTATATTTTGAGGATGTTTATACAGCAAATTCAGAATCGTCAATATGTTTACAACAGCCGCCCTTCATATTTCTTGACCAATAGCATGCCCATATGTATTTTCTATAATCTAAAAAAATGCGTAAGCTATTCTGGGTGTAAAATGAGTAATAAAAAAATGAGCTTAAGAGGCGAGCTGATTCATGAAATTGGCAAAGGCCGTCAGTCAGTTTTCATTATAAGCGGTCATCAAGATATCCCTTTTAAACCTATAGAGTTTAGTGATCCTGAAAATCACGCACGTAAGGTTAAATTAACGCCGCGACGTGTTACACATACTGAGTTAAGAAAAATCAATACGAGCATAGCTAAGCGCGCTGGATTTAACGACAATATAGGGGTCACTCAACACTTGAAAAAGCAATTCGCACAGGAAACTGGCCTTCCTGAGATATCAAAAGACCATCCTATTACGGTGGTGGATTTTGCCCCCCAAAAAGTAGAATATACCCAGCCCCGCGTTCGTAAAATTCATTTCTTACCAGGTATGCATTTAGCGCAAATATAGGTTAGAAATCACTTTATTCGCTTTTTGCGGAGGCCTTTTCTTCACACCCCGCATCAACTGGCATATTTAGCTCAGCACGGATATGTTTCATTTCGCGCATTACGCAATCAAGTGTAGTCACAAGATCATCCATTTCCTTACGGGATGGCATACCGTATCCACGAGCCTTATCATCACCGCCAATTACGCGCGCAGGAATCCCCAAAGCGGTCGCCCCGTCCGGAATATCCGTTGTGACAACGGAGTTTGAGCCAACTTTAGCATGCTTTCCAATCGTAATATCACCTAGAACCTGTGCACCTGCACCGATCATAGCGCCCTCTTCTATTGTTGGATGACGCTTTGTTCCATGCTGATCGGTGCGCCCAACACCGCCCAATGTTACGCCATGGTATATAGTTACATCATCGCCAATAATGGCGGTCTGTCCGATGACTACGCCAGTGCCATGGTCAATGAATAAACGTTCACCTATTTTAGCTTCTGGATGGATTTCTATTCCCGTTAATATACGGGCTATATTTGCAAAAAAGCGCGCCAATGCTTTTAACCCAACACCCCATAAAACGTTATTAAAGCGATGCCAAACAACAGCATGAAAACCATTGTAAGCCAACACAACTTCCAAAAATGTAGGACTTGCAGGATCTCGTTTCTGTATAGACTTAATTAAACCTGTCATCGCAACCTTTATCTATTTTACTTTTCTGTAGATACAACTGTATCTGTTCTTTCACCTGTTTTCTCATGATCTGGAGGCGTAATAATACCCGCGGACACTACTAGCTTTACGCCCTCTTCCACACTCATATCCAGGTACGCCAACTCTTTTTTGGGAACAAAAAGTAGATAACCCGATGTAGGATTTGGCGTTGTGGGAACAAACACATTTACGGTTTCTTCTGCCGTTATGCGTTGCACTTCACCTTCAGTCCTGCCTGTGACAAAGCCTATAGACCAAACGCCTTTACGCGGATACTCTAGCATTACGACTTCTCTAAACGCTTGCGATTGGCTCGCCATAATCGTTTCGAAGATCTGCTTAATCATACCGTAAATTGAACGAATAACCGGCATACGGTCCACGATATATTCACTGACATTAATAATTAAACGTCCGAGGAAGTTGGTTGCAAACCAACCAACCATCACAAAAAATATGACCGCTATGATAAGCCCTAAACCCGGGATAGTCGTTTGTCCATAGAGCTGTTCATACCATTCTCGTGGGAAAATTTTTGAAACATTGTCATCGACAACACTTAGGAAAACATAAGTGAGATATATCGTGATCGAAATTGGTGCTGTCACAACAATTCCCGTTAGCAAATACCTACGCAACAAGGCAAATAACCCTGCTTGCTTTACTTCTAGTTCATCTTCATTGAAACTCTTAGACATAAATGCATCATGACCCGCAGGTTCGCGAAAAGCAACCGACTTTATAGCCCCTTTACCAAAGTTTCTACTTCGTCGTAAACGGACTGCAATAAAGCTTCATCAGTTGATCGCATCACAATGTTTGTTTGATGTACGCCATCACGATACGCTGGGTAGCTGCCTATATCCACTTCGGGTACACGGCTTTGAATTTCACCAAGCGCTTGAGCTATTTTACTTTCGGGCTGCTGCACTGAGATATTAAGTGAACGCACCGCATCGCCATGCTCTAATAAAGTTACAATATAATCCAACATAGATTGCATTATGCGCGGCACACCCGCCATCGTGAAAACATTTTCGACATAAAATCCAGGCGCGCCAGACACTGGATTAGGAATAAGCTTTGCCACTACCGGCATTTTCGCCATCTTCTTACGAGGATCTGTGAATTCTCCTTCACCGTAATAGTCTTCAAGTATTTTATAAGCTTCGGGATGAAACCCATATTCAACCCCAAAAGCTTTCGCGATGCATTCTGAGGTAATATCATCATGGGTCGGGCCAATGCCGCCTGTTGTAAAAACATAGTCGTAATTTTGACGCAACGCATTTAACGCTTCGATTACCCTTTGCTCAATATCTGGTACAACGCGGACTTCGGACAGAGGCACTCCAATTTCAGACATTTTCTCAGCAATATATTGCGTATTAGAATCCTTTGTCCTGCCAGATAGGATCTCATTCCCAATAATCAAAAGAGCGGACTTTTTATTTTGTTTTTTTACCATTGGGTTTTTGATCCTCTTTGTCTATGATGCTGACACTACGCTAAAGAATAGAAGAATAATATAAGGTTTCAATGATACAAAAAAATAATTTTACAGCTGATGGAATTGAGCTACACAGCGAAAGCGACTTTGAGGGAATGCGTAAAGCAGGCCGCTTGGCTGCTGAAATTTTAGATATGATTACAGATCATGTTCAGCCTGGCGTTAGTACAGAAAAGCTAGATCAGCTATGTGCTGATTATGCACAAAGCAAAGGGGCAATATCTGCGCCCCTTGGTTATGGCGGCGCCGCTGACCGTCAGCCTTTTCCGAAATCAATTTGTACATCTGTTAATCATGTTGTGTGTCATGGCATTCCTGCTGCTGATAAAATCTTAAAAGAAGGTGATATCATTAATATTGATGTAACCGTTATTGTTGATGGCTGGCATGGGGATTCTAGCCGTATGTATCTTGTGGGAAATAAAGTTCCTATTAAAGCCAAGCGCCTTGTTGAGGTGACATATGAGTGTCTTATGCTTGGCATCGAGGCTGTAAAACCTGGCGCAACACTTGGTGATGTTGGATGGGCTATTCAAGAATATGCGGAAAAGCAACGCTTTTCGGTTGTTCGTGACTTTTGTGGTCATGGCCTTGGAAAAACGTTCCATGCACCGCCGTCAGTTATGCATGTTGGCACTCCGGGACGCGGGACAGTTCTTGAGCCAGGCATGTTTTTTACGATTGAACCTATGATCAATACTGGCCATTACGCGACGAAAGTTCTTCAGAGTGATAACTGGACAGCTGTTACACGTGATCGATCATTGAGCGCGCAGTTTGAGCACTCACTGGCTGTGACAGAGACAGGGTATGAGATTTTCACACTTTCACCTAAAGGGTATACAAAACCACCGTATCAGGTGTAATTGTCTATTTAACTCACGCTAAGAGTGCGTTATTAATTAGCGTATGAGTACTCAGTGTAAGAAGAAAAGCCCTGAAAAAACGCCACACTACAAAGGTCATCGCGATCGTTTGCGTGCACGTTTTTTAGATAGTGGCCCTGATACCTTGCAAGATTATGAGCTCTTGGAACTGGTGCTTTTCCTTGCTATTCCACAAAAAGATGTAAAGCCACTTGCTAAAGATCTAATCGACCGTTTTGGAGGGCTTGCCGAAATCATGAATGCGCCGATTGATGAGCTCACGCGCCTAGACGGAATAAAAGAAAAGACAGCCCTTGCCCTCAAATCGATTACCGCCCTTTCTCAACGTGCTGAAAAAAATGAGCTTATTGGCCGGCCTATCCTCAATTCATGGACAAGGTTAATGGATTATTGCATGAGCACAATGGCGCACGAGAAGAATGAGTATTTTCGTATTCTATTTTTAAACAAAAAAAATGAGCTTATTGCAGATGAAATACAAGGTAGCGGTACAGTTGATCATACTCCAGCATACCCGCGTGAAATCCTTAAGCGAGCACTTGATCTTGGCTCAACTGCAATCATCTTGATGCATAACCATCCTAGCGGCGATCCTAAGCCATCTCAGGCTGATATCGAGCTTACGCGGCTCATCATTCGTGCGGCAGAACCCTTTAACATCGCGATACATGACCATGTAATCATTTCGAAAAATGGCTACACAAGCTTCAAGACTTTAGGCCTAATTTGAAAAAAAATCTAATCCGCGATAAAATACAAGCTTAGCGTACTTTTATACTACGCAGAGCTCAGGGTTGTCGCCATGAATAGAAAAGATATTATCAAATTATTGACTCGAGAGAACCTCATTCAACCCCGCCTGCTTCTTGTTGAAGATTGCAAATTCGATACTGTCCTTATCAAAAAGGCGATAGAGGATTTTTCTCCTTTCACACTGATTGATACAGCACAAACGAGACATGAAGCACACAAAATGCTCAAGGCCAATTCATATGATATAATGCTTCTAGACCTTCACCTACCCGACAGCAACGGTATTCACGATATCCACGAGTACAAACTCATAAGTAAGGAAACAAACCTTATCGTAATTACGGGCAATGCTACGCAGGAGGTAGTCTCAAAATCAAAACTGAACGGGGCGGATGGTATCATTGGTAAGGAGGCCCTTATCCAAAATAATATTGATGATGCCGTTCTACATTTTGACGCCGCAATTAGCAACGCCATTATGAACATCAAAAAAGCCGCCAATTATTAAAGACCATTTGAGCGATATGCACTATACATCATGGCTGGTTGTTGCTATTTCATAGCTATGAAAAAAATCTTGGGCTTATTTTGCGCACTTTTTATCTTAAGTGGCTGCGTTACGATGCGCGCAGAGGCACCGCGATATAACGGCAACGTGCCTACGTCCGAGCGCCTAGAAAAGGTGCGCCAAAAACGCGCGCACAAGCTCGCTAGATCACTCGCAGCACATGGCTTTAGTTACGGAGCGCCCGTTTTCATTAGAATTTTCAAGAAAGAAGGACGGTTAGAAGCGTGGGTTAAAGATAGCCAAAGCGGTGTTTACGAACCATACAAAGCCTACCCCATATGCAAGTACTCTGGAGGGTTCGGCCCTAAACTCCGTGAAGGTGACGGGCAATCACCAGAAGGCTTCTATCTCATAAGTGGAGATCAACTCAACCCCAATAGCGCCTATCACCTCTCTTTTAATCTTGGTTTTCCCAATGAATACGATCAAGCCCGCGGCAGGACAGGAAGCTTATTGATGGTTCACGGCGGCTGTAAATCTGTGGGATGCTATGCGATGCGAGATTACAATATGGAAGAGATTTATCTTCTTATTGAAGCCAGCATACGCAGCGGCGCAAATGTGCCTGTTCACATTTTCCCTTTCCGAATGAAAGAGAGCAATCTTTATACTCACTTCGATCCGCTATGGAATGCGTTTTGGCGCAACTTACAAGAGGGATATGACATGTTTGAACGTACACGCATCCCGCCGCAGGTGAGTTATGGGGCTAGACAAGGCCAAGATAAATATGTATTCCAAGACCCAACCAATTTGATAACAGCACTAGGTATAGATTAAAGATCATGATCCCACGTTATTCACGCCCTGAGATGGCAAATATATTTGAACAGGAAAACAAGTTTCGCATCTGGCTTGAGGTTGAAACCCTCGCCCTCGAAAAAATGGCTGAGCTAGGCATCGTCCCTGAAAGCGCGGCAAAAGCCCTTCGTGAAAAAGGTAATTTTGATATTGCACGCATAGATGAAATTGAAGCCGAAGTGAAGCACGACGTGATTGCTTTCTTAACATCTGTTGCAGAGTTTGTTGGTGAAGAAAGCCGCTTTGTTCACCAAGGTATGACGAGCTCGGATGTTATTGACACATCTTTTGCAGTTCAGTTAACGCAAGCAGCAGACATCATCATTGCGGATCTTGATAAGCTCTTAGCTGCTCTGAAAAAACGCAGCCTAGAGCATAAAGACACACTTTGTATTGGCCGTAGCCATGGTATTCACGGCGAGCCAACGACTTTTGGCATGAAGCTTTCTGGTCATTATGCTGCCTTTAAACGTGCTAAAGAACGCATGATCGCAGCGAAAGAAGAAATTTCAACGATTACTATTTCAGGGGCTGTGGGCACATATCCAGTTCTGCCGCCAGAAGTCGAAGCATATGTAGCCGCAAAACTAGGACTGAAGCCTGAAACTGTTGCGACACAGGTCATCCCGCGCGACCGTCATGCTATGTTCTTTGCTACACTTGGCGTGATTGCTAGCTCTATTGAAAACCTTGCTGTTGAGGTTCGTCATTTACAGCGCACAGAAGTTCGTGAAGCTGAAGAATATTTCGACAAGAACCAAAAAGGCTCTTCAGCCATGCCGCATAAGCGTAATCCTATTGGCACAGAAAACATGACTGGGCAGGCACGCATTATTCGTTCAGCTGTTATTCCAGCCATGGAAAATGTCGCTCTTTGGCATGAGCGTGATATTTCACACTCTTCTGTTGAGCGTACAATTCTTCCGGATGCTTTAATCTCTGCTGACTATGCATTGAATCGTCTTGCAGGCATCATTGATAAGCTTCTCGTGTATCCTGAGCGCATGATGCATAATCTAGAAATGACTGGCGGCCTCTTGTTCTCACAGCGTGTTATGCTTGCTCTTACACAAGCAGGTATTAGCCGTGAAGATGCTTACCGTATCGTTCAACGTAATGCTATGGCCGTTTGGGAAGACCGCTCTACCGGTAAAGGCTCAGCAATGTTGAGAGAGCGCCTAGAGCAGGATAGCGATGTGACAGAAAAGCTTAGCGCCGATAAGCTTGATGAGATCTTTGATTATAGCGCTTACACAAAGAATATTGGTCAAATACTTGAACGTGCTTTGAAAGATTAATAGCAAACCCAAGTGATAATGCAGGTGATAGCCATTCTCAAGTAACTGAAATACTTGACAAAATAGGTGCAAGCCCTATGTTAAAGGTAATATTAAAGAATCCATATAAGAAGGGAAATGACCATGAAAGGTGATAAGAAAGTTATCGAATATCTTAATTTAGCGCTTAAGAAAGAGCTTGGTGCTATTAACCAATATTTCCTTCACTCACGCATGCTTGATGATTGGGGCGTTACTAAACTTGCTAAGCACGAATATAATGAGTCAATTGAAGAGATGAAACATGCGGATGACCTCATCCAGCGTATTCTTTTCCTTGGCGGCCTTCCTAATCTACAGGAAATTGCCAAGCTTCATATCGGTGAGAGCGTTAAAGAAATTCTTGAGTGTGACCTTGTTATCGAAGAAGAAGGTGTAAAGAATTATAAAGAAGCCATCGCTTATGCTGACAGTGTACATGATTACGTAACACGCGATTTGTTTTTAACGATCCTTAAAGACGAAGAAGGTCACGTGGATTACCTAGAAACACAGCTTGAGCTTATGAACCAAATTGGTGAGCAGAACTACATTCAGCTCAACTCTGAAAGCCCGCTTGACAGCGAAGGCGCATAATAACTTATTATGATCCCCCGCTGAGGAACTCTTGAACCGCGGCGGGTGACATAGTTGCACTCCTCACTACTCTGCCCTTTTCATCAATAAGCAAGTAATGCGGCACGCCTTTTTTATCAGGCACTCTAAAAGCGCGTTCAATTGATATCCCCTTATTATGAACCATAATTGGAAACGGAATATCTAAATATCCTGCAAAGTAATCACGAACACTCGACGGATCTTGATCAACAGATACTGCAATAAGCTTTCCTGGGTTACTTCTTGCAATTGCAATGACCTTAGGAAGCGCTTTACGGCAATAACCACACCATGTCGCGTAAATCATAATGGCCTTACGCCCCTCAATAGAACGAACATATTTTGCGACATCTTCACCGCCGACACTATAATATTTTGATGGTGCCGCAGATACAGATGCAGCCAATAACAACAGCGAACAAAATGTCGTAAAACTAATTAAACCTATTCGCCTTTTACTAAAAAACATATTCCCTTTTTCCCTTTACGTTCATTTGTAAGGTTAACAAAATTACTGAAAAAATTAAACATTCATAATCAATCATAAACGCACTTGAGAATCACTTGCAATCGCATTATATAGATGATAATGATTATCAATATAACTTAGATATAAGGCTAAACACATGTTTATTTGTCTTTGCAACCCGTTTAACGATAAGAAAGTTTCAGCGCATCTTAGCAACTCTGGTGGGCGCGCGCGTGTTGGTGATGTATATAGAGCCTGTAGTGATGGTGAAAACCCTAATTGCTGCCAATGTTTAGAAACGCTTAAAAATATCGTTAAAAACCATAATGAAACGATCGCAACTTGATTTTCATAATACTTTAATGTAGATTACGTCTACAAAAAAAGAGGTCATTATGAAAGTTTGTTTATGTCGCGGTTTAAATGATAACGACGATCTTAAACCCTATTTAGTTCACGAATTTGAAAATCTAGCGAAAACAGGGTCCGCCCCGACCGAAACGCTTGGCACACTTTTCAAAAAATATGTTTATGGTGACCAGGCTCAAGAAAACACTGTCAAATTGTTGAATGTTGTTGAATGGGAAAAACAATATGTCGACCTCTTGAAGACTTATGGCAAAGGTAATATTCCACAAACAAACTTGGAGTTTCTTGGCCATCACCCTAATTCGGAGCTTCATATAGATAATAGAAAACGTTGCAATCCCTGCCCTGATAGAACTAACGTTGCCATCGAAGAGATCTTACTCAATCACTCACAAGTTTTAGACGCCTAAATAAAGAACACATCAACACGCCTCAGGGCTTGCATTCTGCATGAGGCTATGGCACGACTCTTAGATCATTATTTCATATGAGAGAGGATATATCATATGTTCAAGAAACTACTTTTAACTGCTGGGAGCCTTTTAATCATGAGCACATCGAACGCTGAGGCGGCAAGCCCAGCCAATACACTTTATCTTGAATTATCAACTGGTGGCACACTTACTATAGAAATGCTACCTGACCGCGCGCCTGCACATGTTGAGCGCATCAAAAAACTAGCACGTGATGGTTTTTATAATGGTATAGTTTTCCACCGCGTAATTGACGGCTTTATGGCACAGACTGGTGATCCAACCGGAACAGGCATGGGCGGCAGTGATGAACCAGATCTACCTGCTGAATTTACTGATTATCAGTATAAGCGCGGCACAATCGGTATGGCACGCACACAAAACCCAAATAGTGCAAATTCACAGTTCTTTATTTGCTTCACAGACACAGGCTGTTCATTTCTAACTGGTCAGTACACTGTATGGGGTCAAGTCACAGAAGGTATGGAGTTTGTTGACAAAATCGCACTTGGCGAGCCTCCTGCAAACCCGGACAAAATTATTAAAGCTTTTGTTGGCTCAGATGTTGCTGAAGAAGCCCCTGCTGAGGAAGCTCCTGCTGAGGCTATAACCGAAGAAGCTCCGGCTGAAACTGATTCAGAAGCAGCAGCGCAGTAATTATTTACTTCTATATTTTTTCAAAAAGGAGCAAGCGTAGAGTTTGCTCCTTTTTTATATATAGCTTATTGATATAATAAGATTATAAAAGGAAACCCTTTCATGAAGACACTTCCAATATATCAAGTTGATGCTTTTGCGGACAGAATATTTAAGGGTAATCCTGCGGCAGTGGTCCCGCTAGACAGCTGGCTTTCTGACGAGATACTTCTCAATATTGCCGCAGAAAATAACCTTTCTGAAACGGCTTATCTTATACCCTCCGCTAGATCTGATGCGGATTATGATCTTCGCTGGTTCATGCCAGCAGGCGAGGTTGATTTGTGCGGCCATGCGACCATGGCCAGCGCTTATGTCGTTTTTAATATCCTCAACTTTGCGAATGACACTATTCGTTTTTCTACGCGCTCTGGTATTTTAAAAGTTTCCAAAGGGAAAGATGACTATTTCCTTATGGATTTTCCAAAATGGAATATAGAGCCGTGTGCAAAAAGGGAGGACATAACACAGGCCATTGGCGCAGCCCCTCAGAAACTCTATCAAGGTAAATATGGGCTCGCGGTTTTTGAGCATGAGGATGATGTTCGCAAGCTCTCCCCTAATTTTAAAGCACTTTATGACATTGAGGATGTTGACTTCCTTATTGTCACAGCCCCTTCAAAAAACGAGCATTATGATTTCGTTTCCCGTTTTCTTTGCCCGCGTCACGGCGTTGATGAAGACCCAGTGACAGGCTCTGCACATTGTATCCTCACTCCTTATTGGGCAGCGCGTCTAAATAAAAAAACACTCAAAGCGCACCAAGCATCCAAGCGCGGCGGGGACTTATTATGCACCTTCAAAGATGATCGCGTTGAAATATCAGGGAAATGCGCCCTCTATTTAAAAGGTGAAATTTATGTCTGAATGGTGGAAAGGCGCCTGTATATACCAAATTTATCCCCGCTCCTTTTTGGATAGCAATCATGACGGCATTGGTGATTTAAAAGGCATCATTCAAAAGCTGGATTATATTGCAAAGCTTGGCGTTGATGCCGTTTGGATCTCTCCATTCTTCACCTCACCAATGAAGGATTTTGGTTATGATGTTTCAAATTACAGAGACATAGATCCAATTTTTGGCACTCTCCAAGACTTTAAAACCCTTCTGGATAAAGCGCATTCACTAGACATAAAGATCATCATAGATCTAGTTTTGTCCCACACCTCCGATCAGCATCCGTGGTTTCATGAAAAACCAGACTACTATGTATGGGCCAATGCCAAGGATGATGGAAGTGCGCCTAATAACTGGATTTCCGTTTTTGGCGGCAGCGCATGGGAATGGCATGACGGACGACAGCAATACTACCTTCACAATTTCCTAAAAGAGCAACCTGATCTTAATTTTCACAATCCGGAAGTGCAAAGAGAAGTCTTGGATATTGCAAGATTCTGGCTTGATCTTGGCGTTGATGGCTTTCGTCTAGATGTTGTGAATTTCTATTTCCACGACCCGAAGCTGCGCGATAATCCACCGCGAGATAAAGCATTGGGCGCTGCTACGCAATTTGAGGGAGAGGACCCCTATTCTACCCAAAATCATGTTTACGATAAATCCCAGCCAGAAAATTTAGAGTTTCTAGAAAAATTTCGCGCTCTCATAGATGAATATCCAGGCACATTTACGCTAGGAGAAAGTGGCGATGATCACCCCTACAAACTTGCTCAACAATATTGTAAGAAGAATAAGCGACTTCATACAATGTATAACCCGCATTTATGCGGCGGCAATACCAAAGCCCTCACTTCTGATTTAATCCGGGAGCCTATCGAGCGTTTTTTAAATGAAGCGCCGGATGCATATCCCACATGGGCTTTCTCTAACCATGATGTAGTGCGCGCTGCATCAAGATGGCTTCCAGAGAGCGATGGCTTTTCATATCATACCGATTTCTCCAAAATGCTTATTGCACTCTTAGGGTGTCTTTATGGTTCAATCATCATGTATCAGGGTGAAGAATTTGGACTTCCTGAAGCAAAGCTTCAATTTGAAGAACTACAAGATCCATGGGGGCAACATTTATGGCCACAGTGGCAAGGACGAGACGGGTGCCGAACTATGATCCCCTGGGACAAAAATACACAAGATGGCTGGTTACCCATGGCCCATAAAAACGTAGATTTACATTTCGGGTCTCAAGATACCGATAGTGCATCTCCACTTAATTTTTCACGGCATTTTTTAAACTGGAGGAAAAAACAACCAGCCCTAAAATACGGAAAAATCATCTTTCAAGAAACGGGAAATGACCAAGTTCTGCACTTTCAAAGAGAGCTGAAAGAAGAAAAGATAGACTGTCTTTTTAATTTCTCCAAACAAGAGCAGTCCGTCAATGGTCACACATTAGGAGCTTTTGGTTTCTATATTTCTGAATTTACGCCTCTTTAGTTTCAGCTTCTTCAACCGAACCGTCAGCCTTATCTCCACTCACGTCCTCATCATCCTCTAATGACAAGCCAGTCGTCAATTCAGTTTGCTCATCATCAAATTCAAGAGCAACATCCCTAGCTTTTGAGAGCGTCTTTGCCTCTTTCAACATTTTAAGCTCAGCATCACTCACTTCAAGAACCTTTACCGTTCTCATAATTAAACCTTTAAGCTCTTCCAGCTTTTCTATGGTTTTCAGTGGATCACTCACATCAATTCTCAATAGGGCTAAATCTTTTTTAAAGATAACCATAACCATAGCTGACTTATACTCCATAAGCTCAATGATAGCGCTTAAACGTTCTTTGGTAAGATAAGCCTTATAGATTGCCTTATCCTGAGTTAAAATTGCATATTCTTCAGACCATTTTTCGTGCTTAGGCTTTAGTTCGTTTTGAAAACCAATGAGCGTAGCAATTTTAATCATACCGCCGCTTACTATCGCTGCTTCCGCAGGCATAACAAAGTCTAAAGGAACCTCAATAGCTATTAGATTTCTTGTACTACGCATATCATCCGAGCTATGTTCACTCGAAAAAAAGCTAACTTTATGACCGTCAATCACACCGTGCATTTCAGGGGATTTCATAAAACTCTTACTACGAAAACGCAGTTTATATTTCGTTGCAAATTTTTTCCAAGCAGCCTTTTGCAAAATCACTATTTGCAATGTCCACAAAAGAAACAACAAAAAGAACGACGAAAACCCCGCCCATATCACCATCCAAATTGTCAAAACTCAAATCCTCTAAACTCTAAATTAAATTGAAATTATTTTACTATATTTTAAAACCTTATGACATATATCTAGTTATAATATATTGTGTTTATTAAGAGAAAACCTTACAAATACAATTCACATATTAAGAAAATAATTATAATATATGATAAAAACTGAGTTTACGTGATGATAAATATTGAACAATGCAGGGGTGCCCGTGGAATTTTAGGCTGGACACAGCAAGAGCTTGCTGATGCTTCCGGTCTATCGAAAACGGCCATCAACAATTTCGAAAAGCAGCATTCAGACATTAAAGC
>CENJ01330811.1_pt1 | contig 21248 bp, 18 predicted proteins | sample 356161 | NCBI WGS metagenome assembly CENJ01 (sample SAMEA2619531, study PRJEB7988) | marine metagenome | biome: marine biome (ENVO:00000447); feature: surface water layer (ENVO:00002042); material: "saline water (ENVO:00002010), including plankton (ENVO:xxxxxxxx)" | depth 5 m
TCTACTAAAAATATTTTATTAGTCCATAGTTCAAATGATCTTTATGGAGCCAGTAAAATTTTAATAACAATAATTGAAATACTAATTAAATCAGGACACTCGATTCATTTGATTTTACCAGAAGAAGGTCCTTTAAACAATCATAAGTCATTAAAAAATGTGAAATTAACAATTATTAATGTTGGAGTTTTCAGAAAAAAATATTCTAATTTTTTGGGATTAATAAATAGATTTTTTTTCATAGTTAAATCAACTTTACAGCTAAAAAAAATTATAAATAAATATGATATAGATTTAGTTTACACCAATACATCTACTGTTGTTAGTCCAACTTTTGCTGCATATTTAAAAAATATACCATCCATTTGTCATATTCATGAAATTCCCTACGGTTCTAATCTATATATAAATTTTTTAACTACAGTTTTTAACTTGTTTTCTAAAAAAATTATAACCGTATCTAATTGTACAAAAGATTTTTGGATAGAGAAGGGTGTGTTAAATAAAAAAATAGAAGTGATAAATAATGGATTTAATTTTGTTTTTTCTAAAATCAAAGAAATTGATGAAAATAAAGTTGTTTTTACTAATATTTCTAGAATTATCCCTTATAAAGGGCATTTGTTTTTAATTGAATTGTTTAATGAAATTTTGAAAAAAAGAGATGATTTAATTTTACAAATAGTTGGTAATACAATTCCTCATTACAATACTTATCAAAACACACTAAAGTTTAAAGTGAAAAAGTATAAAATCGAAAAAAATATTATTTTTTTAGGATACAGAAAAGATATCAAATCTATTTTAGATAAGACACAATTTTTTATTCATACTCCAATATATCCAGATCCTTTTCCAACAGTAATTTTTGAAGCTATTGAGAGCAAAACACCTGTAATATGTACAGATAACGGTGGTGCTAGAGAAATTTTGAATGATTTTAGTAATGGATTATTAATTGATTATAATGATATTAAAAAATCTACTCAATTAATTTTAAATTATATTCAAAATTCAGACTTACAAAAAAATAATATTAATAATTCTAAGAAGTTTATTTCTGATAATTTTACAAAAAAAATTTTTTCCAAAAAGTTATGTTCCTTAATATCAAGTTTTGAATAAAAAATTAAGAATAGCAATTATAGGGTCAAGGGGTTATCCTTATGTTTACTCTGGTTACGAAACATTAGTTAAAGAATTATCAGAAAGATTAGCTTCAAAAGGTCATTTTGTAAGGGTATATTGTCATAATTCTTTATTTGAAAAAAAACCAAAAAATGTTAATGGTATTCAGTTAATATATACCCCTTCAGTAAACTCAAAGGTTTTTTCTCAATTATATAATTCCTTTTTTTCATTTATACATGTTTGTTTCTCTAATGTTGATATTGTTTTAGTTGTTAACTCTGCTAATGGCCCATTTGGTATTTTAACTAAAATTTTCAGAAAAAAAACATGTATTAATGTCGATGGACTTGAATGGCTTAGGCCCAAATGGAAAGGTTTAGGTTCAATATATTTTAAATTATCATCAAAACTTTCTACAATTTTTTTTGATTCAATAGTTACTGATTCTAATGAAATGAGTAAAATTTATAAAGAATTATATAATAAAACATCAACGGTGATAGCATATGGCTCTACTATGATTAAAACTCAAAGAAAAGAAGTTTTAAAAAAAAATGATTTGTTACTGAATGATTATTATTTAATTGTTGGAAGGTTAATACCTGATAATAATTCAAAAATAATTATTGAGGCCTTTATGAAATCAAATTCTATAAAAAAATTAGTCATTGTAGGAGATGTACCTTATACTGATAAATATTCTTCTGATTTAAAAAACCTTGCTTCCAAAAAAATAATTTTTACTGGGTATATAACATGTCAAAATGAATTATCACAACTATATAAAAATTGCTTTGGTTATATTCACGGCCATCAGTTTGGTGGTACAAATCCAACAATGATAAATGCATTAGATTTAAACTGTCAAATTATAGCTCTAGATACAGTCTTTAATAGGGAGATGCTAAAAAACAAAAAAGTAATTTTTTTTAAAAAAAATATTTTATCTATAATAAATTCATTTACAATTTTTGAGAATAAAATTGAAAAGTTAGAAAATTTTAATTCTAAATATAAGATTCCAGATAAATATTCTTGGAATGAAATAACCAATAAATATGAAAAAGTTTTTTTAGAAATTTAATCTACTAATTTGTACAAAATTTTAAATGTCAAGTGAAAATTATTTACATCTTTACCTGCATGATAATATGGTTGAATAGTGTCATCTAATTGCCATTGATAATTAAGTGATCTTGAATAAACTAGGTTGCTTGAAATCATGAATTTATTATAATCTTTTTCAAAATTAATATGCAAATTAAAATCTTTCCAATACCTTCTATAATCATTTGCACTATCAAAAGCATCATAAAAAAAGTCATTGTCTTGATCAATAATTTCAAATGCTAATCCAAAAATCTTTTCATTTGTGATTTTTTTAATTGAAAAATAGTTTGAATTGCTGCCAGGTCCAATTCCTGCTCCAATAACTTCACCATAATTGGTATATCCATGTCTAACCCATTCATGAGTATACCAAGAATTAGCTTTTCTTAAAACTCTTCCTTGAGTTCTTTCAAGCTTCGTCCACTCCCAATCAAATAATAATTTACCTTTTTTTTGATTAAATAATTTTCTTAGTCCAATAGTTATGGCCCTTGAATGATCAGAATCTAATAGTAAATCTCTTATATTTTGCCTAGTATCATTTAGATGAAATTCAGAATAAATTTCTGATTTAGCTTCCGGCCAAAGCCATCTAAAAAAAACTCCTCCAGCTTGATCAGTTTGGGCTTCATAATTTTCATAAGCATCATTTTTTCTGAATAAATTCTTAAAAACTGGAAAGTATGTTGGTTTTCCAATCATCCAATAATATCTTCCTTCAACTTGAGCACTATACATTTGAACCCATCTAATTAGTCCAATTGATATATTTTTATAAAATTTTGGAGTATATGAAATTACTAGCCCTTGAAAATAACGCCAATCGTCAATTTCGGGAATTTGATTAGTTTTTGGAACATACAACTTTCTTCCAGCGTATGTAAATTCAGGATTTGGTGGTGTATATTTTGAAGACTCTAATCTTCCGCTAACTAATTGAAATTCAAACCAACCTATAGCTGATTTAAGAGGTTTATATGAGTTCAAAGTAATATGTTTAAATCCTCTTGCATGGTTACTCATCATTATACTATTTCTAATTGAAGGACCCCACCATAGATTTTCGTTAGAAACCCCTAAACTAATTCCTTTAAAATTAAATTTTATATTTGATTGTCCAATGAGAATTTTGTTATGTCTTTTTTTTCCAAAAACCTCGGGAATATCAATGTGATTCCAGAGGTTATATCTTCTCGACCATATAACTGGATAATGGTCTTTCCAAAAACCCTCATATGACTTGTTTTCTGAATATAAATGTTCAGGGTTGAATTGAAATGAAAGTGGACCTATTTTTCCATACAAACCAAAAGAAATTCTATTTTGAATACCTCTATTTGGTATAAGACTTCCGTTATTTCTGTTGTATGGATGATGAGAGTTAAATTCAATAGTATTATTAATTGGTAGAAATTTTATTTCTAAATTACTTAGAATTTTTTTTTTTAAAACTGGATAGTAAGATTTGATTTGTAAATTTTCAAAATCATCACTGTAAGATTTTAAGTCTATTGGACGAATATTAAAAGAAATTGGAGAATTAACATCACCATTAATTTGACTTATTCTTAATTTATCCAACAAAAAGTCTTCGTTAAGACTAATGTTTTGACTAAAAACATTTATTGAAATTAATAATAAAAAAATTTTTTTCATTCGTATTTAATTACCCTTATAACAATATTATCCATTGACCAACTTTCATCACATTTTTGTTGATTTAAACCGTCTTTATCGATTGCATTAGGCTGATATAATTCATCGTAGAATCTAACTACAATAGCAGAACCAGAGCTTTTAAATCCTTTTTCGATTTTATAAAGTGAAGAATCTCCACCAAAGAAGTTATTATCACATATGTCTTCAAGATTTGTTTTATAACTTCCAGTCAATGGATTATTTTCGTAAGGATAATTTTGTGGGTAAGATTGTCTTAAACAATAATTTGGATAGCATGGACTATTTGAAAATGTTGTTTCAAATTTATTTTGAGCTGGGTCATTATGTAATTCCATTTCTGGATTGAATTTCATTATCCATTTATCTGGTTTGTCATTGTCAACAAACCCATTAAAATTTCCATCCCATGTACCATGTATGTAAAGGTCAAAAGAAATAAATACATAATCATGTTTATCAACATTTTCAACATGAATAGTAAATCCATCATTATTGAAGTTTCCAATTACATTTGAGTTATTGAACGATGATATTGCGCCTCCACTAATGTATTCAAGAGAGTTAAGTTCAAAATCATTCTGATAAACAATTTTATCCATAATGATTTCTGGGTAACTACACGAATTAATTGAAATAGATAAAATTAAAATACGAAGAAAGTTATTCATTTTTTTTTTCAATATAATAATTATAAGTTTTTAAAAGACCAATCTCTATTGGTGTTTTAGGCTCCCAATCTAAAATTTTTTTTGCAATACTAATATCTGGCTTTCTTCTTTTGGGGTCATTAATTGGTAGTTTTTTATAACTGATACTACAATTTTTCTTTGATATTTTTTTAATATGATCAATAAGCTGTAAAATCGTTATCTCATTTGGATTGCCTATGTTAACAGGATCTTTATAATTGCTGTTTAGCAACTTTGATATACCTTCTATTGTATCGTCAATGTAACAAAATGATCTAGTTTGTTTACCATTTCCATAGACTGTCAGATCTTTATTATTGATTAATTGGTTTAAAAAATTCGGTATGGCTCTTCCATCATTAATCCTCATCCTAGGACCATAAGTATTAAAAATTCTAGCTATTCTTACATCGGCATTATGAAAATTTTTATAGGCAACTGTAAGTGCTTCCAGATATCTTTTTGCTTCATCATAAACACCTCTAGGCCCAACTGGATTTACATTACCATAGTAAGTTTCTTTTTGAGGATGTTCTTTTGGATCACCATATACTTCAGAGGTAGAAGCAACTAAAATCCTTGCTTTATTAGCAGTCGAAATTTTAAGAATATTTTCTGTTCCGATAGATCCAACCCTTAAGGTTTCTAAAGGCTTTAACAGGTAATCAACAGGACTTGCTGGAGATGCAAAGTGTAATATACTATCAATTTTTTCATCAATTTTAAAACTTCTTGTAATATCAATTTCCAAAAAATTAAATCTTTTATTATTTAATAAATGATTTATATTTTTAATATTTCCGGTTGATAGATTATCAATACCAATTATATCGAATTCATCAATAAAATAATCTGCTAAGTGTGAACCAATAAACCCGGCTACACCTGTAATAATCATTTTTTTGTTCACTGCACAAAGATATATTTTTTAATTTATATAAAATCTAGTACTTTTGTAACTAGATATTATGTTAGAAACTTTAATTACATCTAAGACTAGGCTAAGATTATTGCTTAAATTTTTTGTGAATATTGCAAATAAAGGATATCTAAATTCATTAGCTAATGAGTTTGGTGAATCAACAAATTCAGTTAGAAAAGAGTTAAATAATTTAACAAATGCTGGATATCTTCAATATTCAAATATGAATAATAAAGTTGTTTACAAAGCTAACACATCTCACCCTCTTTTTAAAGAACTTCAAAGTGTTGTAAGAAGACATTTAGGGCTTGAACAAATTGCTGAAAATATTTTTTTAAAAATAGGTTCAGTTAAAAAAATATATATTTTAGGTGATTACGCTAAAGGGATTGACTCTGGCTTAATTGAGGTTCTTATTGTAGGAGACAATGTTGATTTAAAATATTTAAGAGATTTAGAAAAAAAAGTTGAAAAACTTATTTCTAGAAAAGTTGTTTTTTTAGTTTCTTCAAAAGAGACCAAACTTTTCTCATTATTACTTTTTGAGGAGTAATAATAATTCATATATAATTATATTTGTCATTTCCTTATGGAACTGATATAGCGAAGCTATGAAAATTAAAACAATTTGTTGTATTGGCGCAGGGTATGTTGGGGGTCCAACCATGGCTGTAATTGCACAAAAATGCCCTAAAATTAAAGTTCATGTAGTTGATTTGAATGAAGAGAAAATTAATAATTGGAATAATAAAGATCTTTCCAAAATTCCAATATTTGAACCTGGTTTGTCTGAAATAGTTGCTGAAACCCGTAATAAAAATCTCTTTTTCTCAACTGATATTGATAGTGCAATTAAAAGCGCTGATATGATTTTTGTTGCCGTTAATACTCCAACAAAAACTTACGGAAGAGGTAAAGGCATGGCAGCAGATTTAACTTATGTTGAGAATTGTGCAAGAAGAATTTCTAAAGTTGCAAATTCTGATAAGATAATAGTAGAAAAAAGTACTCTTCCAGTTAGAACCGCCGAAGCCTTAAGAAAAATCCTTGAGTCGGGACCTAATAATTATCATTTTGAAGTAATTTCAAATCCAGAGTTTCTGGCTGAGGGTACTGCAATAGAAGATTTATCTAAATCTGATAGAGTTCTCATTGGTGGAGATGATACTCCAACAGGAAAAAATGCTGTAAATGCATTATGTGAAATTTATAAAAATTGGGTTCCATCCGAAAAAATTATAACAACTAATCTTTGGTCTTCTGAATTATCAAAACTTGTTGCTAATGCTTTTCTAGCTCAGAGAATTAGTTCAATTAATAGTATTTCTTCACTTTGTGAAAAAACTGGTGCAGATGTACGTGAAGTTGCTCGTGCTATAGGTGCAGATTCTAGAATCGGCAATAAATTTCTTAATGCATCTGTTGGTTTTGGAGGAAGCTGTTTTCAGAAAGATATTTTAAACTTAGTTTATCTGTGTAAAACTTATGGACTTGATGAGGTAGCTGAGTATTGGCTAAATGTTGTAAAAATAAATGACTATCAAAAAAGCAGATTTACCGAAAAAGTTATTAATTCTATGTTTAATACTGTAAATGATAAAGTTATTTCTGTTTTTGGCTGGGCCTTTAAAAAAAATACAAATGATTCTCGTGAATCTGCGGCAATTTATATTTCAGATGAATTGATTAATGAAGGAGCTTTTCTAAATGTATATGATCCTAAAGTTGAGAATGAAAAAATTATAAATGATTTAACTAATCTTTGGAAATCAAGAGAAATTAATGATAAACAAATTAAAAAATTAATTTCTAAGGTTAAGTTTTTTGATTGCCCTTTGAAATGTTCTGTTGGCTCTCACGCAATTCTTGTGTTAACAGAATGGTCTGAGTTTAAAATGCTTGATTATAAAAAAATATTTGATGCCATGGTTAGCCCTCCATTTATTTTTGATGGAAGAAAAATTCTTGATAACAAAAAACTTAAATCTATTGGATTTATCTCTTATGAGATTGGAATTTAAAACAAACTAAATATGAATTATATACCTTTTAAGATTAAAGATATTAATCTTGCTGATTGGGGACGTAAAGAAATAAAATTAGCTGAAGCTGAAATGCCTGGTCTTATGTCTCTTAGAAATGAATTTAAATATTCAAAACCTCTTACAGGTGCAAGAATAGCAGGATGTCTACACATGACTATTCAAACAGCTGTCTTAATTGAAACTTTAGTCGAACTGGGTGCTGAGGTTACTTGGAGTTCTTGTAATATTTTTTCCACACAAGATCATGCAGCAGCAGCAATTGCAGCAGCTGGAATTCCTGTTTATGCTTGGAAGGGTATGAATGAGGAAGAGTTTAATTGGTGTATTGAACAAACTCTTTATTTCGGAGAAGAGAAAAAGCCATTAAATATGATACTTGATGATGGTGGTGATTTAACAAATTTAGTTTTAGATAATTATCCTAAACTAGTTGATAATATCAGAGGTTTATCTGAAGAAACAACTACAGGTGTTCATAGACTATATGAAAGAGTAAAAAACGGTACTCTACCAATTCCAGCAATTAATGTTAACGATTCGGTTACTAAGTCAAAATTTGATAATAAATATGGATGTCAAGAAAGTGCTGTTGATGCTGTAAGAAGAGCAACCGATGTTATGATGGCAGGAAAAAGAGTAGTGGTTGCAGGATATGGTGATGTTGGTAAAGGAACTGTTTCCTCTTTCAGCGGAGCTGGAGCCATAGTAACCGTAGTTGAAATAGACCCAATTTGTGCACTTCAAGCTAGTATGGATGGATTTGAAGTTAAGAAGATGAAATCTGTTTTAAGTAATGCAGATATTGTAGTAACTGCGACAGGAAATAAAGATATACTAAAAGAAGAACATTTTCGTTTGATGAAGGATAAATGTATAGTTTGTAATATCGGTCATTTTGATAATGAAATTGATATGAAATGGTTAAATGATAATTATGGAAACACAAAAGTTGAAATTAAACCCCAAGTGGACCTTTATAATATAGAGGGTAAAGAAATCATTGTACTTGCTGAAGGAAGATTAGTAAATCTAGGATGTGCTACAGGCCATCCAAGTTTTGTTATGAGTAACTCCTTTACAAATCAAACTTTAGCACAAATTGAAATTTGGAATAATTACAAGAATTATAATAATGAAGTACATATGCTTCCAAAGAAATTAGATGAAAAAGTTGCAAAACTTCATCTTGAAAAGTTAGGAGTTGAATTAGAGGAGCTTTCAATAGAACAAGCTGAATACATTGGTGTTCACAAGGAAGGACCATATAAACCTGATTATTACAGATATTAAAATAATATGAAAAATTTATTTACTTCAGAGTCAGTTAGTGAAGGGCATCCAGATAAAATTGCAGATCAAATTAGTGATTCTATCCTAGATAATTTCCTTGCATTCGATAAATCAAGTAAAGTTGCTTGTGAATGTTTAGTTACAACTAATCAGATTATTGTTGCTGGCGAAGTTAAATCTTCAGTTAATTTAGATTTAGAAAAAATTGCTAGAGAAGTGATTAGAAAAATTGGTTACGATTCGAAGGATTATTTATTTGACTTTAAATCAGCTAATTTTAAATCTTATGTTCATGAACAATCACCTGACATTAACCGAGGTATTGATAAGTCAAAGTTAGAAGATCAAGGGGCTGGTGATCAGGGAATTATGTTTGGTTATGCTTGTAATGAGACCAATAACTATATGCCAATTACACTAGATTTATCTCACAAGATTTTAATTGAATTAGCAGAACTCAGAAGAGAAAATAGCGAAATAGATTATTTAAGACCAGATTCCAAATCACAAGTTACTTTTGAATATGACAACAAGGGGAAGCCAATAAGAATTGATAGTATAGTTTTATCAACTCAGCATGATGAATTTTCCAGCGAAAAAATCATGTTAGATAAGATAAAAAATGATGTTAAAAATATTTTAATTCCAAGAGTTATTAAAAATAATCCAAGTTTTGAACCTTTTTTCAATGATAAAATAATTTATCATATAAATCCTACTGGAAAATTTGTTATTGGTGGACCTCATGGAGATGCCGGTTTAACAGGCAGAAAAATTATTGTAGATACATATGGAGGAAGAGGAGCTCATGGAGGTGGTGCTTTTTCAGGAAAAGATCCAAGTAAGGTTGATAGGTCAGCTGCTTATGCTTCTCGACATATTGCAAAAAACATTGTTGCTTCAGGTGTATGTGACCAGGCTCTAGTTCAAGTTGGATATGCAATTGGTGTTGTTGAACCAACTGGGTTACACTTAAATACTTTTGGGACATCTAAAATTGGTATTTCAGATTATGAAATATCAAAAAAAATCATGGAAGTTTTTGATTTAAGACCATATTTAATCGAAACTAGATTAAAGTTAAGAAATCCTATATATTATGAAACTTCCTCTTATGGTCACATGGGTAGAAAAAATCAAATTATTGAAAAGAATTTTAAATTAAGTGAAACAGAATCTATAAATTTAGATACTGAATTATTTACGTGGGAAAAAACTGATTGTGTAAATGAGTTAAGTCAAATTTTTAAAGTTTAAAAATGGCAGATATTAAACAAATACTGGAACAAGACGATATTAATTTTAAAAAATTATTAAGTCCAATTTTTTTAAATTTTAAACTTTTTAGAAAATTCTTTTTTTTCTTTCTAGCAATAGGTGTTTTTATAGCTTTTTTTTCAAAAAAAGAATATGAATCTAGTATGATTTTTTCTATTGATGGCCCATCAAAAAATATTAATGGTTTTAGTGGTATTGCTGCTTTAACAGGTTTAAATTTAAATTCTCTTAATAATGATTATCAATTAAATATTTCTGATTACCCATTGATTTTTAAAAGTATCCCATATAAACAAAATTTAACCAAGTTAAAATTTAGTTTGAGCAATTTTGACAAGCAAGTAACACTTGAAGAATATTTCAGAGATCATAATAAACCATCATTAGTATCTTTCATCAAGAAATATACAATTGGTATTCCTAAGCTTTTAAATGATTTCAAAAATAATTTGATTTTAAGAATTAAAGGAAATAATACAAATAATTCAACAAGCCTAAATAATTCAAATAAATCTATAGTTTTAACAAAAGAAAAACTTGAGCTTTATGCTCTAATTGATAACCATATCAATGTCCAAGTGGATGAAGTTAGTGGTAATATCACTCTAGCAGCAAGTTTATATGATCCACTAGCATCAACAGAACTTTTGAATAATGCATATAATGTTTTAAAAGAATTAGTAATTGAGTATAAACTAAAAAAAGCAAGAGAAGAGTACGATTTTCTACTTAAACAATTTAATGAAAGAAAAAAACAATTTGAGATTGATGAACAAAATTTAAATTATTTTTCAGATAGCAATTTAAATATTAAATCAAACCAATTTAATTCTCTTTATAATAGTTTGCAAAGTAAATATAATATCTCATTCTCATTTTATAATGAAATCTCAAAACAATTAGAAGCCCAGAAAATTAAACTTGAAAAAGAAAATCCAAATTTTACAGTTTTTCAACCTGGTTATGTTCCAATTAAATATTCAAAACCACAAAGACTTAAAATAATAATCTCCTATATTTTATATGGTTTTATTTTTTTTGTGATTTATGTGTACTACCCCATTCTTAAAGAAAGTTTTAAAAGTTTTATAAAGTAATCTTATAATGTCTAAATTTAATATTGCTGTCATAGGTCTAGGTTATGTCGGACTTCCTCTTGCATATCATTTGTCAAAAAAATATTCTGTTACTGGAATTGATTTAAAAAAAACAAGAATTCAGGAATTAAAAAATTATTATGATTCAACTGATGAAATTAGCTCAGAAAAACTAAAAGAAATCGATTTCAATGATATACCGAATAAAATTGGACTTTCCTTAAGTTCAAGTTATAATGATATTTTAAATTGCAATATTTATATTGTAACTGTTCCAACGCCTGTTGATATTAATAAGAATCCTGATTTAACACCACTTTCAAATGCGTCAAAGCAGATAGGTCAAATTCTATCGTTTGGTGATATTGTAATTTATGAATCAACAGTTTATCCAGGTGCAACTGAGGAAATTTGTGTTCCACAACTTGAGAAATATAGTGGTTTGTCTTTTAATAAAGATTTTTTCGTAGGATATTCACCCGAAAGAATTAATCCTGGTGATAAAATAAATACACTTACAACTATTAAGAAAGTTGTTTCTGGTAGTAATAAAAAATGTCAAAAAATAGTTCAAGAATTATACAATTCAATTATAAAAAATGGAACTCATCTAGCACCTAGTATTAAGGTTGCAGAGGCCTCTAAAGTAATTGAAAATGCCCAAAGAGATCTAAACATTAGTTTTATGAACGAATTAGCATTAATTTTTGATAAAATGGAAATTGACACTAAAGATGTAATAGATGCTGCGTCAACTAAATGGAATTTTTTAAAGTTTCAGCCAGGATTGGTAGGTGGACATTGTATAAGTGTTGATCCATATTATTTAGCTCATAAAGCAAAGTCACTAGGTTACTCACCAGATGTAATTTACTCTGGTAGAAAAGTTAATGAATTCATTCCAACCTTTATAGCTGAAAAATCAATAAGATTGTTTAATGAAAAAGAAAATAAAGATCCAAAAAGTGCATTAATTTTAGGCGCTACTTTTAAAGAAAATTGTTCTGATATTAGAAATTCAAGAGTTTTTGATATTAAAAATAGACTTGAAGCTGCTCAAATAGATGTTTCAATTTTTGATAGTTATGCGTCAGTTGATGAAGTTAAAATGGAATATGGTGTTAATCTAATAGATTCTTTTGAAAATCTTAACAAAAGTTATGATATAATAATTTTAGCAGTATCACATAAACAGTTTTTAGAAAAAAAGTTTATTGAATTTTTAACTTTTTCTAATTCTATTATTTTTGATGTTAAAGGTTTTCTTCCAAAAGAAATTATCAATTCCAGACTTTAATCAATTGGATAAAAAAAATAAAATATTACTTACCGGAGTACTTGGTTTTATAGGATTTCATACAGCTTACAAACTAATTAAATTAGGATATAATGTTTATGGAATTGATAATATTAATAACTATTATGATACTAATTTAAAACTATCAAAACTTCCTTTGTTTGGCTTAAAAAAACACTCAAAATATAATCAGGAGTTTATTAAAAGTGACTTATATGAAAATTTTTTATTTGCAAAAATTGATTTGAAAGACAGGGACACAATAGTTAAAATCTTCAAAAAATATAAATTTCATTCAGTTATAAATCTAGCGGCTCAAGCTGGAGTTCAATATAGTTTAAAGAACCCTTACACATACATTGAGAATAATATTACTGGATTTATAAATTTAATTGAAAACTCAAAAAATAATAATGTTAAACACTTTATATATGCAAGTAGTTCAAGTATTTATGGAGATAGAAAAGAAGTTCCTTTCAGTGAGTATGATAATGCTGATAAACCAATCAGCTTGTATGCTGCCTCCAAAAAATCTAATGAGCTAATTGCTCATTCATATTCTCACTTATATGATTTAAAAACAACAGCATTGAGATTTTTTACTGTATATGGTCCATGGGGGAGGCCTGATATGGCTCCATTTATTTTTTTAAATAAAATATTGAATAATCAAGAAATTGATGTTTACAATAATGGTCAGATGTTGAGAGATTTTACTTTTATTGATGATATAGTTAAAGGAATAATTGAAGTTTTACTATCCAATAAAAATCAAAGAAACAATTATGAGGTTTTTAACATTGGTAATTCTGATCCAATAATGTTATTAGATTTTATTAAGGAAATTGAAAAAGTTTCAAATAAAAAAGCTAAAATTAAATTTAAACCAATTAGAATGGGTGATGTAGTTAAAACATATTCTGATTCTTCAAAATTATTTGAAAATTATAATTATAAGCCGAATACTAGTCTATCCACAGGATTGCAAAAATTTTATAAATGGTATATCAATTTTTTTGAATTTAAATAGATTTTAATGGATGTATTAGATTTAATTAATAGAAAAAATAAACTTTTTGATTCTGATATTAAAACTAATGAAGATTTACTTTGTAGAATTATTAAATCTTCAAGGTTTTTAATTCTCGGTGGTTCAGGATCTATAGGAAGAGCGGTTGTAAAAGAAATATTTTATAGAAGACCAAAAAAAATGCATGTGGTTGATATTTCTGAAAATAATTTAGTTGAACTTGTAAGAGATCTTAGAAGTGAATTTGGTTATATTTCAGGTGATTTCAAAACCTATGCATTAGATATTGATTCAATTGAATATGATTTTTTTATAAGTCAGGATGGCTCTTATGATTATGTTCTAAATTTTTCTGCATTAAAACATGTTAGAAGTGAAAAGGATCCATATACATTAATGAGAATGATTAAGGTTAATATTTTAAATACTGTAAAAACTATTGAACAATCAATAGAAAAAGGAGTCAAAAAATACTTTTGTGTCTCAACTGATAAGGCTGCTAATCCTGTTAATATGATGGGTGCAAGTAAAAGAATAATGGAACTGTTTTTAATGAAATACTCTAGTGATATAACAATATCTACTGCTAGATTCGCTAATGTAGCATTTTCAGACGGTTCACTTTTAAATAGTTTTAAAATTAGATTGGATAAAAACCAACCTCTTGTTGGACCTAATGATGTTAAAAGATATTTTGTTACTGAAAAAGAAGCTGGTGAATTATGTTTGTTGTCTTCTTTACTAGGTAAAAATAATGAGATTTTTTTTCCAAAATTGGATGAAAATAAGCATTTAATTTCTTTTGAAACCATAGCTAAAAAGTTTTTGTTACAAAAAGGTTACAATATGTACAATTGTAATTCTGAACAAGAAGCTAGAGATTATTTTGATAAAGATCTTCAAAATAATATTTGGCCATGTTTTTTTAGTAAATCAAATACGACTGGTGAAAAATTTTACGAAGAGTTTTTTGTAAGTAATGAAATAATTGATTTTAATAAATTTTCTGATATAGGAATTGTTAAAAATAATCTTGATTTTACCCTAGATAATTTAGGAAAATTTGAAAGAGATATAAACAGATTGCTAGTAAATAATAAATGGTTAAAAAATGACATAATAAAATTATTTAAAAGCCTACTTCCAGATTTTAATCATTTAGAATTAAATAAATCTTTAGATTCTAAAATGTAGATATGTTAGATTCCAGTTTTAAAGAAATTATCGATAAAATAAAAGATTATTATCAAGAAGATATAATTCCACTTCATAGACCTACATTTAAAGGAAATGAAGTTAATTATGTTAATGATGCAATCAAATCTACTTTTGTTTCATCTGTTGGAACTTATGTCAACGAGTTTGAATTAAATTTATCAAATTATACATCAATTAATAAATCAGTTGCTACTGTTAACGGAACATCTTCCTTGCATATTGCATTAATACTAGCAGGAGTTGAGCAAAATGATGAAGTTATTACTCAATCTTTAACATTTGTAGCAACTGCTAATTCTATTAAATATGTTAATGCAATACCTGTTTTTATAGATGTTGATTTTGAAAATTTTGGAATGAATCATGAATCTTTAAAGAATTTTCTTGAAAATTATGGTGAGATTAGAAATGGAGTTACATATAATAAAATCACGGGAAATAGAATAAAAGCTTGCTTGCCAATGCATACTTTTGGATTTATTTGTGAAATTGAAAAAATTATTAAAATTTGTAAAAAATGGAATATTATAGTTGTTGAAGATTGCGCTGAAGCATTGGGAAGTTTTTACAAAGGAAAATCTGCTGGTAAATTTGGATTAATTTCAGCTTTTAGTTTTAATGGAAATAAAATTATAACAGCAGGAGGTGGTGGTGCTATTTGTTCTGAGAATGAAACTATTGCTAAAAATGCTAAACACATAACAACAACTGCAAAAAAAACACACAAATGGGAATACTTTCATGACCAATTAGGTTTCAATTATAGAATGCCAAATTTGAATGCTGCCCTACTTTGTGCTCAATTAGAGAGAATTAATAAAATTAAAGAAAATAAGAAAGAATATTATAATGAATTGAAGTATTGTTTCTCTAAAATTGGAATAGAAATAGTTAGTCCAAGAAAAAGTACAGATTGGAATTATTGGCTTTTTAGTCTAAAATTTGAAAATAAATATGAAAAAAATTTATTTTTAAAATATTCTCATAATCATAATGTATTATGTAGACCAGTTTGGAGACTTATGAATGATTTACCAATGTACAGAGATTGTTTTGTGTATGATAGCTTAAATTCCGAAAAAATTCAGGATACAATTGTTAATATTCCTAGTAGTGAAAAGCAGTAAGCAAATTGTTTTAATAGGTTATTCAGGGCATTCTTTTCAAATTATTGAAATACTAATTGAAAATGGTCAAGAAATAATAGGTTACCTAGATATTTCTGAAAAAGAGCATAACCCTTATAATTTGAACTATTTAGGAAATGAAAAAAACTTTAATTTTAAAAAATCTATAAATTATTTCGTTTGTATAGGTGATAATTTATTGAGAAATGATATATGTAAATTTTTAAAATCTAAAGGTTTAAATTTTTTAAATATTATTAGCTCATCATCTATAATTTCTAAATCCTCTCAAATTGGGATAGGTGTTTTTATTTCAAATAACGTTTCTTTAAACTCTCAAGTAAAAATTAGTGATGGAGTAATTTTAAATACAGGATCGATAATTGAACATGATTGCAAAATTGGAAAATTTTCTCATATCGCACCTGGAGCAGTTTTATGTGGTGGTGTTTCAGTAGGGGAATTCTGTTTAATTGGAGCTAATTCTGTGATCAAAGAGGGAATAAGTATTGGAAATAATGTTATTATCGGAGCAGGTTCTGTAGTAATAAATGATGTTCCAAATAACTCAATAGTATATGGAAACCCTGTAAAATTATGATTAATAAAACTATAATTATTGCAGAAGCTGGTGTAAATCATAATGGAGATTTAAACCTTGCAAAACAACTTATTGATGTAGCATCGGATGCTGGTGCTGACTATGTAAAATTTCAAACATTTAAGGCAAAAAATATAGTTTCAAAGACGGCCAAAATGGCTGCTTATCAAAAATCAAAGTCGAATGAAGTTTTTGATTCTCAATTTAATATGTTAAAAAAATTAGAGTTGAGTTATGAAGATCATCACCAATTGATTAAATATTGTAAATTAAAAAATATCAAATTTTTAACATCTGCTTTTGATTTGGAAGGTTTAGAATTTGTTTTTTCTTTGAATTTAGATTTAATTAAAATTCCTAGCGGAGAAATAACAAATTATCAATATTTAAAAAAAATTTCATCGTATAATTCTAATGTAATTTTATCTACTGGCTTATCTACGATCGAGGAAATAAACATAGCAATTAATATTTTAACTAGTCATAATTTAACTAGAGATGATATCATTGTTCTTCATTGTAATACTCAATATCCCACTTTGTTGGAAGATGTGAATTTGAGAGCAATGTTAGATATAAAGAAAAATTGTAATGTAGATATTGGATTTAGCGATCATACATTAGAATTTGAAACCCCAATTTCAGCTGTAACTTTGGGTGCTAAAGTAATTGAAAAACATTTTACATTAAGTAGAGATCTAATCGGTCCTGATCACTCAGCATCATTAGAACCTGAGGAATTAAAAAATATGATTAAATCTATTAGAAATGTTGAAAAAATTTTATCAGGTAATGGATTGAAAATACCTACAAAGAGTGAGATTCAGAATAAAACTGCTGTAAGAAAAAGCTTATTTACAACTAAAAAAATCAGTGCTGGAACAATCTTAGATGAGAGCATGCTAAAAGCTCTTAGACCTGGTGATGGTATATCTCCAATTGAGATTCCAAACTTGGTTGGTAAGAAGATAATAAATGGATTAGAAAGTGGTACTAAGCTAAATGAAAATGATTTTGAATAATAAAATTAAAATTGGAGTTCTAACAAGTTCAAGAGCTGATTATGGGATATATAAACCATTATTAAAAAAATTATATAACAATCGTTTTTTTGACTTGAGTTTATTAGTCTTCGGATCTCATCTTCAAAAAAAACACGGATACACTATTAATGAAATTTTAAAAGATGGTTACGGTAAAATTTTTAAAATTAATGGAATGCCAACTAAAGATGATTCAAAATCAATCTCTATAGGATACTCTAAATTAAATTATAATTTTTCTAAATTTTGGAATTCAAATAAATTTGACTATGTATTCGTTTTAGGTGATAGATTTGAAATGAGTGCTGCTGTTCAGGCAGGGATTACTTATGAATTAAAATTCATCCACATTCACGGAGGAGAAACTACTTTAGGATCTATTGATAACATTTACAGACATCAAATTTCATTAGCGTCAGAAATATTTTTCTGTTCCAGCGAGAAGTATAAATTAAAACTTCAAAAAATTCTTGAAAAAAAAAATAAAATTTTTAATGTAGGTTCCTTAAGTCTTGATTTTGATAAAAAAGAAATACCAAATTGGAAATTAGTTTGTAAAAATTTCAAAATCCCTGAAGAAGAATTTGTTCTTTCAACTTTTCATCCAGAAACAGTAAAAATTCAAAATAATAGAATTTTTATTAATGTAATAAATAAATTTTTTGAAAAATTATGTCAAAAGATTAATATAGTAATTACACTGCCCAACGCTGATAACTCTGGAGAGCTTTTTAGAAAAATGTTTATTAATTTGAAAAAAAAATATCCTAAAAAAATATTTTTGATTAAATCTTTTGGAAAGTATAATTATTTTTCTGCTTTAAACAATTGTAAGTTTCTGATAGGAAATTCATCTAGTGGAATTATTGAATCTGCTAGCTTCAATAAATTTTGTATAAATGTAGGAAATAGACAGTTAGGTAGGATTAAAAATAAAAACGTATTTGATGTTGATTTTGATTACAAAAAATTAATACAAATCAGTGATGAAATTTTTAAAAATGATTATTATGAAGGTTCAAATATCTATTATAAAAAATCTTCTTCAAGTCTAATAATAAAACATTTAACAAAAATAATAGATGGATAATACTTTAATTTACACCATTTCTGGAAATGAAACAATTTATAATGCTTTAAAAAAATTAAGTACTGTTACTGATGTTTCTAAACTAATACTTTTCGTAATTGATAATAAGCGTAAGGTTATTGGCTCTTTGACTGATGGTGACATAAGAAGGTCTTTAATTTTAAATAAAAACTTAAACGAAAGAACTGAAAAGATTTGTAATAAAAATTTTAAATACATTTTAAATTCAACAAAATTTGTTGATTTAAATAAGTTGAAAAAGAAAAATCAATCAGTTAAGATTATTCCAGTTTTAGACTCTAAAAAAGAATTAGTTGATATAATAGACCTTTCAAAAGTAAAATCTATTCTCCCTGTTGATGCATTTATTATGGCAGGCGGACGAGGAAAAAGACTTAGTCCCTTAACAGATAAATGTCCAAAGCCAATGTTAGAGATAGCTGGTAAACCAATCATAGAACATATAATTGATAATTTAATTTCTTATGGTGTAAAAAATATTTACATAAGCTTGAATTATAAAGGCGAAATTATAAAAGAATATTTTGGTGATGGCAGTAAGAAGAAAATAAATATTTATTATTTGAGTGAAAATATTCCTTTAGGAACTGCTGGTTCATTATCGTTAGTGCAGGAATTTGAAAACGACAAGTTTATTTTAATTAATGGAGACTTATTCACAAATATAAATTTTGAAAAAATGTTTCTAGAGATGGAAGAAAAAAAATCAAAAATGGTTGTGGCTACAAAAGATTTCAGAGTTGATGTTCCATATGCTATTTTAGAGACTAAAATGAATAAGGTAGTATCATTTAGAGAAAAACCAACTTATACATTTAATTCAAATGCTGGAATTTACATGTTAGAATCTTCATTAATTAAAAAAATACCAAAAGATAAATTTTTTGATATAACAGATCTTATGGATAATTTAATTCAAGAAAATATTAAATTAATTAATGTTCCTATTTCGGGATATTGGTTTGACATTGGACGTCCAGATGATTATTATAAAGTTTGTGAATTTGTAAAACATTTTAATTTTTGAAAAATATTTTAATAACACTATGTGCAAGAGGTGGTTCTAAGGGAATCCCAAAAAAGAATATTAAGCTTCTAAACGGTAAACCATTAATAGCATACACAATAGAAATTGCAAAAAAATTTCACTGTAAAGGCTTTAATACTTTTATTTCTCTTTCTACTGATGATTTTGAAATAAAAAAAGTTGCTTTAAAATATGGCTTAAATTCAGATTATATTAGACCTTCATCCCTCGCCACTGATGATGTGGGTAAGGTTGAAGTTATTAATCATGTACTTTTAGAAACCGAAAAATCAAAAAAAATAAATTTTGATTATATACTAGATCTTGACATCTCATCCCCTTTAAGAACAATTAATGATTTGATAAATTCATTTAAAAATTTTAAAAAAAATGAAAATGCTTTAAATATGTTTTCTGTATCTAAAGCATCAAAAAACCCATACTTTAATATGGTTGAGCAAAGGGAGGATGGATACTTTAGTTTATCTAAAGAAACTGATAAAAAAATTATGAGTCGTCAAAAAACACCTATTGTTTATGAACTAAACGCATCATTTTATTGGTACAGAAGATTGTTTTTTAAACGAAATGAAAAATCAGTAATAACATTAAGATCAATGATTTATGAAATGAATCATGAATGTTTTGATGTTGATAATATTAATGATTTAAATTATATGGAGTTTTTAATCTCTTCACAAAAAGTAGATTATTTATGAAAAAAATAATTTTTTTAGGTTTAGGAAGTATTGCAAAAAAACATATTAAAGTTTTATTTGATAATCATAAAAACTTTAAGTTGTATGCTCTTAGGAGCTCAAAAAAATCAATAAATTATGATGGAATAACAAATTTATATGATATTGATGATTTAAAAAAAATCAAATTTTATTTTTCAATTATTTCAAGTCCAACTTATTTAAGAAATGAACACTTGAAAATTATAAATGAATTGAATATTCCAATTTTTGTTGAAAAACCAATTTGTCACGATAAAAAAAGCTTTAAAAAAATAAGTCAAATTAATTTTAGGAATAAAATTAATTATGTTGCTTGTAATTTAAGATTTTTAAATACAATAAAATTTATTAAAGAATATTTATCTAACAACAATATTAATGTAAATGAGGTAAACTCTTATTGTGGATCTTATCTTCCTGAATGGAGGTCGAACCAGGATTATTCAAATTCATATAGTATTTCAAAGCAGCTTGGAGGTGGTGTTCATCTAGATCTAATTCATGAACCTGATTATTTAGCATATATTTTTGGATATCCTCAGAGTGTAATTAAATCTTATAATAAAGTTTCTAATATCATTGGTGATTCATTTGATTCTGCATCAATCATTTTTTTGTATGAGAAATTTACCATTAGTATTCGTTTAAACTATTACAGACGTGATTCAAAAAGATTTTTTGAAATTGTACATAACAATGGAACCATATATATTGATTTATTAAAAGGTACAGTAACTCAAAATAATAAGAAAAGTTTTTTATTTAAATCTAATCAAAGTATTATAGACACATATAATGATCAAATGAATTAT
>CENJ01047077.1_pt1 | contig 21201 bp, 20 predicted proteins | sample 356161 | NCBI WGS metagenome assembly CENJ01 (sample SAMEA2619531, study PRJEB7988) | marine metagenome | biome: marine biome (ENVO:00000447); feature: surface water layer (ENVO:00002042); material: "saline water (ENVO:00002010), including plankton (ENVO:xxxxxxxx)" | depth 5 m
GGCGGCGGCCTGTTGCGCTTCTTCCGCAATAGAATCGCAAAGCCGACCTTCTACAAATTCAGAAATCGCACCCTGTTCTTCTCTATCGACGCGTAGCAATTGCTGACCGTTTGCCACATAGCGAACTTTAAGCGTGGTGTGTCGGCTGGAATCCTGCACCGTGCAGCCCACGAGGCCGTCGGTTTCTGAAAGCAGTTTGAGCAATTCTTCTGCTTCTGAATCCGCTCCGGTCACACTACACACGACAGCGCGCGCACCAAGCGACGCGACATTGCGAGCAACGTTACCAACGGCGCCCAGCATTGAAGTTACTGTTCTCTGTTCAAGAACAGGGATCGGCGCTTCAGGCGATACACGGCTCACCCCTCCGTAAACGAAGCGGTCGAGCATGATATCTCCGACGCACAAAATCGTCTGATTGGCGGCTGCGTCGCATACACGTTCAAGAAGCTGGTATTGAGTATCCACTTTCCATCCTTCAGGTTTTGAGCGGTGTTTTGGTTCTACCAATGATCTGGTTGGAAAGTCACAAATTTTCTGATCCGCTGTGAACTAAAATTCGTAGAGAGCGTTGGATGAAAAAGGATAAAAGTCATTTCTGCTGAAGATATATCACTTGTCTGGTTCCGAGATGACCTCCGCCTCAGCGCAAATCCTGCGCTGAAAGCCGCTGCGGATGCGGGAAAACCAATTCTTTGCTTCTATCTTTTTAACGAAAATGACGAACAGCCCCGCTTGCTCGGCGGCGCTAAACGGTGGTGGCTGGATAAGTCACTGCGTGCACTTTCAGAGAAAATCGAGAACCTTGGCGGCAAGCTCTTCCTTAAAAGAAACACAGACCGTTCTACAGCGGATGTCCTCCTCGATGTGTGCAGAACTCACAACGTCAAATCAGTGTTCTGGAATCGTCGTTACTCAACCTCGGAAACCGATATCGACAAAAGCGTGAAGTCCGTTTTGAGCGAAGCGGGACACTCGCCGTCTTCGTTCAGCGGAAGTCTTTTGAAAGAACCGTGGGAAGTCAAAACCAACTCAGGCAATCCGTACAAAGTCTTCACCCCCTTCTGGAATGCTTTGAAGCCGGACTTTGCACCAAAACATCCCGACGGAATTCCAGATTGTTCTTTCTTCTCAGACTTCGACTGCGAAGATCTCGAGGACTGGGCGCTTCATCCGTCAAAACCTGACTGGTCGGACGGTCTTGGAGATGCCTGGATACCAGGTGAAGACGGCGCAAAGGCGTGTCTGGAGGCCTTCTTCGACGAAGGTTTGAAGGGATACAAGGAAAAGCGGGATCGCCCTGATCTGCCCAATACCTCCCGGCTTTCGCCCTACCTTTCTTTTGGTGAAATTTCAGTCCACGAAATCTGGTCCAGAACTCTGCAAAAGATATCTGGAGCATCGGAGTTGGAGTCTGATGGCTGGGCGTTCCTGCGTGAACTTGCGTGGAGAGACTTTTCCTATTCGCTACTCTTTCAGAGCAAGGACCTGTCGACCGAAAACTGGAATGACAAATTCGACGGTTTCCCGTGGGAAAAGAACGAGACCTGCCTGACCGCATGGCAGAAGGGCCAAACAGGATATCCGATCGTTGACGCCGGCATGCGAGAGCTCTGGACCACGGGATGGATGCACAACCGTGTTCGCATGATCGTCGCATCCTTCCTGATTAAGCACCTCATGATCGACTGGCGTACCGGAGAAGAATGGTTCTGGGACACGCTCGTAGATGCAGACACTGCGAACAATCCAGCCAGCTGGCAGTGGGTCGCAGGAAGTGGCGCTGATGCGTCGCCATATTTTCGCATTTTCAACCCGATCACACAGGGTGAAAAGTTCGACCCCGATGGCGTTTACATCCGCAAATGGGTCCCAGAACTGTCTAAATTACCCAGAAAATGTCTTTTTGCACCATGGGACACCCCCCGCGACGTACAGAAAGAATGTGGTGTCCTGATCGGCCACGACTATCCGAAACCAATCGTCATCCACAAACAGGCGCGCCAACGCGCACTCGATGCATATGAAAGCCTGAAGACATGAATTCTACGCGACAAAAAATTGCCGTTGTCGGCTCGGGCATTTCCGGTTTGAGCGCCGCATGGGCTTTGAAGGACAAGGCTGATGTAACGGTGTTTGAAGCCGACAACCGGTTTGGCGGTCACGCAAAGACGGTTACCGTGGATTATGATGGCTCACACATCGATGTCGACGTTGGATTCATTGTCTGCAACCCGCTCAACTATCCGAATTTCATGCAGTTCATGGATGCACTTGGTGTCGAGACCATGCAAAGCGATATGAGCTTTTCGGTTAGCGATCCGGCGGCATTTGAGTGGTCTTCAAACCCGAACGGAATTTTTGCCTATAAACGCAATTTTTTCCGGCCTTCATTTCTGAGGCTCCTGCGCGACATCTTCCGTTTCAATGCTAAAGCGAGAGAGGCAGCCGGAGATGACGCTCTGCCGTCAAACATGACGCTCGCAGACTTTCTTGATGAAATCGGAATGTCGGAAGATTTCCGCGCCAACTATATCTACCCGATGGGTGCCGCTATCTGGTCCACGCCGGAAGCGAAGATGATGGATTATCCGGCTCGCTCATTCCTTCGATTCTTCAATAATCATCGTCTTCTCCACACCGAACGTCCGCAATGGCGGACCGTAAAAGGTGGAAGTCAGGCTTACGTCTCGCAACTCGTCTCCCAGCTTGGAAGCCGGGCCCGGATGAACGCGGCTGTTACCCGTGTTGACCGCACAACTGACGGCGTTCGAATTTCTGTGAACGGGGAAGCTGAAGACTTTGATCAAGTTATTCTCGCCTGCCACGTACACCAGGTTCAGGACATCCTCGGTGACGGCTTTGAATATCAGGCGAGTTCTCTCGCGCGGAGCCGCGTGAACGAAAATGTCGCTTACTTGCACCGTGACGCAGCCCTGATGCCTAAGCGCAAGCGCGCCTGGGCAGCGTGGAATGTCCTGAAAGGGAAAGCCCAGAAGATCACGCTCAGCTATTGGATGAACATTCTCCAGAGCATCGATGAGGATAAACCTCTCTTCGTCACGCTGAACCCGGAAACACCGCCGCAAAGCGATCTGACCTTTGGCCGTTTTGAGTTTACCCATCCAATGTTTGATCTGGCTGCGGCCGAAGCCGTAGAGGCGATGGAAACCTACAATGGTCGCGACGGCCTGTGGTTCGCTGGCGCCTGGCTCGGCCATGGCTTCCACGAAGATGGTCTGAAGTCAGGGCTTCGCGTTGCGCTCGCTCTCGGCGCTGAACTGCCATGGGAACCGGTCGGCATTGCTCCGATTACACAGTCGCCGATGATTTCCGAGGCGCCATCTGCTAGTGTCGCAGCGCAATGAGCGAACAGGCGCCCATCCACTTCCTGGAAGGCAGAACAGCTCACACGCGGTTCGAACCCTTCCGTCGAAGCTTCAGTTATCCGGTCAGGATGATTGAGATCGACGTTGCACGGATGGCAGAAGCCGAGGAGACGCTGAAAGGTTTTTCCATTGACCGCTTCAATCTGATGCGTATGCGCACCAGCAAATATGGCGACCGGACGTCTGCGGATTTGTCAGGCTGGGCGCGTGACCTCTTTGCTAAAAACGACGTCGAAACGGACGGACGCTCAATCCGGCTGATGACATTTCCGGATATTCTCGGCCTAGGCTTTTCGCCGATTTCCATCTGGACGCTAAACAATTCTGAAAACGGCGTAGAAGCCCTGATCTATGAGGTTCACAACACGTTTGGCGATCAACATGCCTATGTCGTGCCATTCGCACCCAACCGATCACGCCACCAAGCGCCAAAGACACTTCATGTATCGCCTTTCTGGGATGTGTCCGGTCAATACCGCTTCACTGTGAACGCCGCTGACAATGAGTTCTCGCTGTTGATTGAGAACCTGTCCGATGACGGGCGCTTTCACACTGCAACATTGCAAGTGACGCGGACCGCAGCGACCTCCGCCGCATTGATAAAACGAACCGTACTGGCTCCTTTTTCAGGCCTGGCGGTGATTGCAAGAATTCACTGGCAGGCACTTCGCCTCTGGCTGAAAGGCGCACGTTATCACAGTCGACCAAAGGCTCCTGAAAAGGCCTACTCAATTGCAACTTCGTCACCATCACTCGAAACTACCAACGGGAGGGCGCTTCGATGAGTACTGTTTATGAGATTTCCAACGAATCCACGATGAAGGAAATCGCATCCCTGCCCACATCTGTCCGGCTTGCATGTCTGGCACTTCGATCCACACGGAAGGGACGCCTGATCCTGACGCTGCCAGACGAACGGATGTTTCGCTTTGATCACGGCATCCCGGGCCCAAAGGCCGAAATCCACGTGAAAGACAACGCGATGTTCAGACGTGTCCTTGGCGCGGGCGACATTGGCTTTGCCGATGCATACATGGACGAGCAATTCGACACGCCTGATCTGACAGCCGTGCTGGAGTTCTTTGCTGTGAACTTTGATCAGGCAGGCAAGCTTGGCCGGGGCAGCAAGTTTCCCAACGTCCTTCGCTTCATCGTCAATGCCCTCACCCGGCAGAATACGAGGAAAGGTTCGAAGCAGAACATTCTTTCGCACTATGATCTCGGCAACAGCTTCTATGAGAAATGGCTGGATCGATCGATGACGTACTCATCGGGAATCTTTGAGGATGGCGATACCATTTCGGATGCTCAGCTACGCAAATATGACCATATCGCTCGCAGCGTGGGCGCGGCCCCGGGTAAGGAAATTCTCGAGATCGGCTCCGGCTGGGGCGGATTCGCAGAGTACGTTGCAAGCACTTACGGATCAAAAGTCCGCTCGATCACGATTTCCGATGCTCAATATGAGTATGCGCGCAACCGTATCGAAAAAGCGGGACTATCCGACCTGGTTAGCATAGAGCTATGCGATTACAGGGACGTGGAAGGCAGTTTTGATGCAGTCGTTTCAATCGAAATGTTCGAGGCTGTTGGCGAAGCGTTCTGGCCCGGATATTTTGAAAAGATTGAAAGCTTGCTGCGCCCCGGAGGAAAAGCAGGTCTACAGATCATTACGATTGAGGACCATCTGTTCCCACGCTACCGAAAACGCGTCGACTTCATTCAAAAGTACATTTTCCCGGGCGGGATGCTGCCTAGCATTTCCGTCTTGAAGGATGTCATTTCTACCGCAGGCCTGCAGTACGAATCTGAAGAAATGTTCGGACAGAGCTATGCCAAAACACTGAATATCTGGAATCAGGAATTCCAGCGTCACTGGAACGACATTCAGCAGCTTGGGTTCGATCGCAAGTTCCGCAATCTATGGGAATATTATCTAAGCTATTGCGAGGCCGGCTTTAGTACTGGCCGAACAGATGTCGGCCAGTTCCTGCTTTTCAAACCTGAATAGCTTTACCGAAGCACATACTCGATGGTCTGGCCGCGCGCATCAAATTCGCATTTCACCCAGCGGCCAGCCTCGTCATACCAGAGATCAACCGTCAGATCAGAAACGAGACGATATCGCTGAGCTGTGATGGACTGTCCTCCAGCTTCAATCGTTTCCTCGCCCAACTGCGAAACTTCAATATCCAGAATCTCTCCACTTTCCGTCGAGAGGATACGCTCGCCCATAACCTGACTGATATTCCAGTGGCTGGACGGCGTTATCGTAGGTGCAATGTCCCCTGAAAAGAGCGTGCCGTTCACATTGAGAGCATCACCGGCACGTTCTGCGACAACTGTATAATCGTCGCCCTCTTTCTTAGTCTCGCCTTCCAGGAAAACGAGTTGTCCGTTTTGCCAGACTTCTTCGCTGTCATGCAGATAGTGAAACACTCGGATCGGACCAAATTTCACTTCCAGTTCAATGTCGCTTTCGACGCGAACTTCATCATCTTCAACTTCGAAACGAACTATGTGTTCGCCGAATTCATCTCCATCACGAAGAACTGAGAATCGAAGCTCCTCTCCATCCTGAGGCGTCCAACGGAGTGTGTCAGTCGCTGGTTCCGCGACGTTGGCGCTTGCATAGTGTGGCATTGCGGCGAGGCTCACCAAGCCGATGAACATCAGCATGGCTTTAGGCGTCAGGGCTTTCATTTCGTCTCTCCATATCTGTTTCACAAAGAGAGCAAAGAAACGCTCTGTTTAGAGAATCTGATTGCTTCCTCTGAATTGGCATACGAAATGAGAACGTCTGAAGATCACTCGAAGTTCAGTTGAAACCTGTAGTGCATCAATTTAGCCTGTCGTTATCAAGGAGACGGACATGACCATTCACCAGAGCGTTGTTGATGCTATCGGGAACACCCCTCTAATCAAGCTTCGCCGCGCGTCCGAGGAAACCGGCTGCACTATTCTGGGTAAAGCAGAATTCCTGAACCCCGGTCAGTCAGTAAAAGACCGCGCCGCGCTCGGCATCATTCGGGATGCTGAAGCCTCAGGGCGTCTAAAACCAGGCGGAACGATCGTTGAAGGCACGGCTGGTAACACAGGCATTGGTCTGGCACTCGTGGCTAACGCGCTTGGCTATAAAACAGTGATAGTGTTTCCGCGCACCCAATCGCAGGAAAAACGCGACGCAATCAAAATCCTTGGGGCCGAGCTGATTGAAGTCGACGCTGTGCCATACAGCAATCCAAACCACTATGCCCGCTATTCCGGACAACTCGCTGAAGAGCTCAACAAGAAGGATCCGAACGGTGTGATCTGGGCTAACCAGTTCGACAATGTCGCGAACCGCAAGGCTCACTACGAAACAACCGGTCCGGAAATCTATGAACAGCTCGACGGCAAAGTCGATGGTTTCATTTGCGCTGTAGGTTCCGGCGGCACGCTTGGTGGCGTCTCAATGGCGCTCAAGGAGCGGAACAAAGATATCAAGATCGGTATCGCAGACCCCGGTGGCGCTGCGCTCTATGGCTATTACAAGAATGGCGAACTAAAATCCGAAGGTACGTCTGTGACTGAAGGTATCGGCCAGGGCCGCATCACAACCAACCTCGAAGGTATCGAAGTAGATCACGCCTACCGCATCGACGACCCGACTGCACTGAACATCCTGTTCAATCTCGTTCAAGAAGAAGGTCTCTGCCTTGGCGGATCTGCGGGCGTAAACATTGCTGGTGCGATTGAACTCGCAAAAGAACTTGGCCCGGGCCACACAATTGTTACCATCCTTTGTGACTACGGCAATCGCTATCAGAGCAAGCTGTATAATCCGGAATTCCTTCGCTCGAAGGATTTGCCGGTTCCGAGCTGGATGTAGGAATAAGGACTGATCATGACATCGACCGACCCAATGGTTACAGCCCAATGGCTGCAAGAGCATATAAACGCACCAGATGTTTGCGTGGTTGATGCCAGTTGGGTTCCACCTTGGATGCCTAATGCGGGTGATGGCGTGTCTCGTGCACTTTACAAGGAAGCCCATATTCCGGGTGCCGTGTTCTTCGACATCGATGAAATCGCCGACATCGATAGCTCATTGCCACACATGTTGCCGTCACCGGAAAAGTTCTCTTCCCGCGTTCGCAAAATGGGCCTCGGCGATGGCAAGACGATCGTGGTTTACGATCGCTCCGGATTCATGGCGTCAGCGCGTGTCTGGTGGATGTTCCGTTTTATGGGGCACGCAGACGTCAAAGTTCTTGATGGCGGCTGGAACGCATGGGTTGAGGCCGGTGGTGCCGTGGAGGACATGGAACCTGTACTCTCCGAACGCCACCACACAGTGCGGGTTCAAAATCATCTTCTGAAAACGCTCGATCAGATGCAGTCAGCTGTGAAAGACGACACAACTCTGATCCTTGATGCTCGCCCTGCCGGTCGCTTTGCCGGCAATGAGCCGGAACCGAGACCGGGTCTTTCATCCGGCCATATGCCGGGATCAGAAAGCCTTCCAGCGACCAGTCTGGTAAATTCTGATGGCACCTTAAAATCAGAGTCTGAGCTTCGTGCGGCTCTGGCATCTTTCAAGGCAAATCAGGAAATTGTTGCCACTTGCGGCTCTGGCGTCAGCGCCGCGATCATTCTTCTCGCATTCCAGCGAATTGGCCGCAACGACGTCGCCTTATATGACGGATCATGGTCTGAGTGGGCTGAGAAGTGTCCGAATGATATTGCCACTGCATGAGCGAAGATAAGCGCAAACCCAGCACGCGCCTCATCCATGATGGACGAAAGCATGGCGGTTTTGATGGCGCTGTAAATCCGCCCATCCGCCGTGCGTCGACTATCCTCACGGATGACGTCTCTAAACTGTATGGCGGCTCAAAGTCGCTATACGGCCGCATGGGTACAGATACACAGGAAACGCTCTCAGACGGCCTCAAATCCCTTGAGAACGCTGAGCACGTTCAACTGGCGCCAACAGGCCTCAGCGGATGCGCGCTCGCGATGGCGTCAGTACTGAACAGCGGCGATCATCTTTTGATGACGGACTCGGCTTATGGGCCAAGTCGTAGATTCGCTGAACGCTATCTTGCCCGCATGGGCGTCACGACAACCTTCTTTGATCCGAGGATTACCGCTGACGCTTTTGCAGCGCTGATTACACCAGAGACGAAAGCTGCATTTTTCGAAATGCCAGGGTCATTGACGTTCGAACTACACGATCTGAATGCTCTGCTTCCGCTGTGCAAGCAAAAAGACGTCACCACAATATTGGACAACACCTGGGCAGCAGGCGTCTTCTTCAAGCCCTTGGATGCCGGTGTAGATATTTCCGTCCAGGCTTTGACTAAGTATGTCATCGGTCACTCTGACGGCTTTGGCGGCGCAGCAATGACTAATGACCGACGCATCGCGCTAAAGCTGGATCAAACGGCGAATGACTGGGGCATAGGGATGTCGCCGGACGATGCTTATCTGGCGCAGAGGGGGCTGCGGACGCTTCACTCCAGAATCTCTCAGCAGGGCCGCACGGCTTTGAATGTCGCAGAATGGCTGGCCGAACAACCTGAGATAAAACAGGTCTACCACCCTGCCCTGAGCACACACCCTGACAACGCGATCTTTAATGATCTGTTCTCAGGCGCATCCGGATTGTTTTCGTTCGCTCTCCATTGCGAAGAGGCAGCTACGCTGGACCGCTTTTTTAAGACGTTTCAGCTGTTTGGCTTCGGGTTTTCATGGGGCGGCTTTGAAAGCCTTATCCTGCCATGCAATCCGCAGCTCAAGCGCTCCACATCCGATCGGTGGAAATCTGGAAGTTATGGCACTCTGGTGCGGGTACAAATCGGATTGGAAGACGAGGCGGACCTGATCGCAGAACTGCAACAGGCTTTATCAGAACTGCACTGACAGGGAATGGCGACCCCTGCAGGACTCGAACCTGCAACCGTCGGATTAGAAGTCCGGTGCTCTATCCAGTTGAGCTAAGGGGCCCTGATGAACCCTTAGTGGGTCCAGGACTGCTTTCTGTCGGCAGCGAAGTTCGCGCTGTAAGATTTCACCAGGCGTTTGGATGGACGCGGATCTTCGACTGAGAACACCAGACCTTCGCGGTTGGCATAAGAGATTGCTTCGTCACGTGTTTCGAAAGTCAGTCGAACCTGAGAACTCGTGTCGTTTGAAGAAATCCAGCCCATAAGCGGGTCTGACTTACGCGATGCATCCGTATTCACGAATTCCAGCACCCAACGATCAGATTTCGCTTTACCTGACTGCATGGCAGTTTTGGCGGGTTTGAAGATCCGTGCACGCATCAGTCGTCCTCACTTTAATGGTCGGAGTGGAGAGATTCGAACTCCCGACCCTCTGGTCCCAAACCAGATGCGCTACCAGACTGCGCTACACTCCGACGAAGGGTCCAATTAAAACGCTACGAGACAGACTTCAAGTCAAGATTTCTCTTTCTTGCGAATGAGATGAAAAACTCCCGATACACCGGCAATTTTCTGCTTCTCGTTTCGTGTCAGCTCTGCGTCAACATAGACGATATCGCCATCAACGCCAGTAACTCGCGCCTCGGCGATAAGCCAGTCACCGATTCGCACGGGCTGTAGATAATCAATCGAAAGCCGCATGGTAACAGATGCCTGTCTGGCGGTATTCCAGACCGCCCATGCCATAGCGCTGTCTGCGAAAGCGGCAGTCATTCCGCCGTGCAGGAACCCGAGGCCATTACAATGGCGCTCTTCCACGCTCAGCCCAGTTTGTAGCCGACCATCCAGTGAACGCCGGTAATATGGGCCATTGTTGCGGGAAAAAGGCCCCCGCCCTTCAGCGAGCCCGAATCCGTCCGGAACAGCCGTCACAGTCGCGGGCATTCCGATCTATTCGGCAACTTCTTCGGAATCAGACGTGTCTTCGGCAGAAGCGGCTTCAGCGTTGCCAAAAATCTCGTGGATGATCTGATCACCCGGACGAATGCCAAACGCGTTAGCCTGACCATCAGCGAGTTCGAGTACACCTTTTACCGGGAAGCCCGGATTGATGTGGCGTTCGGAATGAGCCTGCGCATGGGCGACAATCGCGAGCACGGTCCCTTCTGCGTCCATGAATACCATGTCGATCGGAAACTCGACGTTACGCATCCACATATTCGGCTCACGCGGCGTACCAAAATCGAAAATCATACCGCGGTCTTCTGCAATGCTCTCACGGAACATCAGACCGGTTGCGATTTCATCCGGCTCGTCAGCGACTTCTGCTGTAATCGTTACCGGGCCGCTCTGAGTTTCAATCGTGAGCGGGCCTTCCGGCATGAAAATGGCCTCCGACTGCGCGAAAGCTACAGGCGCCATAACGAGAAGCGAAGAGATCAGAAGAAGTTTTTTCATAGCGCCTGTTTAATCAACTGACAGACATCCAGCAAGCAGGATAACGCACTCGCGTCAGCCAATTTCCTTGATCTGCTCGACGTGCTCGCCTTTAGGGCCTTCGCGGATGATCGCCTCGTATCGGCCGCCATCCAGCAAATCGTCGAGGCCGGCCTGTCGTACAGCCACCATATGCACGAAAATATCGACGTCCGACGCATCAGGGCGATTCACAAAGCCATAACCCTTGGCGCGGTTAAACCATTTGATCATGACCGTTTCGAAGGTTTCGTCCTGATTTTCTTCCTCAGGCGACACCAGAGGCTCATAGGACAGTATCTCGACTGCCTGTAGCCCTTTGGGGCGATCGGCAGCCATGCATACCATACGCCCGCCTTCCTGCATTGTGGAAAGCCCGGCCGCCCGCAGGCAGCTGACATGAATCATCACATCGCTGAGGTCAGCATCACCGTCATCTGAATCGGGCGATAGGAAGCCGTACCCCTTTACGGCATCAAACCATTTCACCTGCCCGCTAATCTTCTTGAGCTTTACGGTCGATTCGCCGGCTTCCTCGGCTGGAAAGCCTTCGTTCATCTCTAAATCAGTCCCCTAAAATACGTTCGGGCAAGGTTAACATACCCGGCTTAGAACGGAAGAGGTCAATTCTAATTTTCGAAGAAGTAAAGTGGCACGCCCTAGGGGAATCGAACCCCTCTTTCCAGGTTGAAAACCTGGCGTCCTAACCGATAGACGAAGGGCGCGCGCTGCTGAGAGGGCGGATATAACGAGCCGTTTCTTCCTCTGCAAGCATTATTTCCAAGTTTTCTAATTTTTTTTCATCGCGTCGATGATTTCTATCTGAACGCTGTTTTGACCGCGGGCTGAACCCCACTCATCACGCTCCGGATAGCCTATCAGATCCACCGTCTGCCCCTTTTGAAGCAAACTTCCGAGATCCGTTTCAGCGGCACGCCACGCGATTGCGCTAATCCGGCCACTTCCGTCATCGAGGGTAACTTTCAGATGATTTACGCCAATCACGCGGCTGAACACAATCTGTGCATTTTTTACGCGAACGACCGGTTTTGTTGCAGCCGCACCATAGGGGCCAGCCTGCTCCACCACATCAATGAAGCGTGGCGTCATCGCCGAAACCAGCACATCGAAGTCGATCTGGACGACACGCGCTTCGTCGAGCTCTTTGTCAACATTAGCAAAATGCGTGGAGAGGAAATCTCGGAAATCCTGCATCCGTTCGGGCTCAATACTGAACCCGCCCGCCATGGCATGCCCGCCGCCAGTAATGAGAACGCTCGCCTCAGCCGCCGCCGAGATTGCCTTTCCGATGTTCAGGCCGGAAACAGACCGCGCAGACCCTTTGCCGACATCTCCGAACTGCTCCCCCCAGCCGACAACTGCGACAGGACGATGAAACTCGTCCTTCAGGCGTCCAGCGACGATACCGATGATACCCGGATGCCATCCTTCGCCGCCGACCACGTAGACAGGATAATCGACGTTATGGCGCTGCAGCTGATGTATCTGTTTGCGCGCTTCGTTCTGAATATCGGCTTCGATGTCCTTACGCGCTTGATTCAGGATAAAGAGCTGCTCTGCAATAGGAACAGCCTCCTCGATAGACAGTGACGCCAATAGCTGCGTAGCGAGCCACGGGTCACCTATACGCCCGCCTGCATTCAGCTGGGGACCAATTCCAAAGGTCAAGTCTGTCACCTTCCTGGGCGGACTGCGTCCTGAAACCTGAGACAGCGCGACAATGCCCGGGCATTCATCATGGGCCAGAATTTTAAGCCCCTGAACGACAAAGGCGCGGTTCAGCTCAACGAGCGGCGCCATATCGCACAGTGTACCTAATGAACACAGATCCAGATTTTTAATAAGATCCGGAAGATCAGATGCCGTGTAACTCAGCCTGTTCCGAAAATACCGGTTCAGCGACGCAGTGAGGACGTAAACAACACCCGCCGCAGCCAGATGCCCCTGCCCTGACTCGCAGTCAGGCCGATTCGGATTTACCAGAGCCGCGCAAGCTGGAATGTCTTCGCCCATTAAATGGTGATCGACTACAATGATATCGAGGTCGATTTCTGATGCGCGCCTAAGCGCCGCCTCAGCTGCCGCGCCACAATCAACCGTGATAACGAGATCTACGCCCTGGGACTTCAAAGTTTCAAATGCCTGAGGCGACGGCCCATAGCCCTCTTTCAGTCGATCGGGCACGTACAGAACAAGGTCCTGACCGAAAAACCGAAAATAGCGGATCAACTGGGCAGCGCTCGTTGCGCCGTCCACATCGTAGTCGGCCAACACAGCAACGGTCTTCTCTTCGAGAATAGCTTTTGCGATCAGCTCTGTCGCAACATCCATGTCTTTCAACGATGATGGATCTGGGAACAGATTCCTGAGTGTTGGATGCAAAAAGGCCTCAACCTCTTCGGCAGGCACCTCCCGGCGCAACAACAGCGCTGACAGGGTAGCGTCGAGCCCGGATTTCCGAGCGTAGGCATCTAAAGTTTTGTCGTCGAAAAGAGGTTCAGACCAATGAAAGCCGCGCGCGGTTTCTGTCATAGCCTCACACCGGACGACGCGTCCGTACGCGTCTTACAGAATGATCCGAAGAGGTCATGATCAACGTTTCCGTTTCGACAGTGCCTCTGCCGTACACGACACCGTCCAAAAGGCCACCTTTCGTGACACCCGTTGCACAAAACACCGTGTCAGATGTGACCAGTTCATCCAGTGAATATATCTTGTTCAAATCCTGAATGCCCACGCGACGAGCGCGCTGCTTTTCTTCGTCATTGCGAAATACAAGCCGAGCCTCAAACTGCCCGCCTATGCACTTGAGCGCAGCGGCAGCAAGAACGCCTTCAGGCGCACCGCCCTGTCCGAGATACATATCAATGCCTGTAGACGGATCGGTCGTATTGATGACACCTGCGATGTCACCATCGGATATCATTGCGACCTTAGCGCCGACTGACCGTAGAGATGTAATAATCTCGTGGTGCCGAGGACGATCGAGAACACATACCGTGATATGCTCCGGCGGAACGTCTTTCTCTTTTGCAAGCGCCAGCACGTTTTCTGCCGGCGTTGCCGCGAGCGTCACAATGCCTTGGGGTAGCCCGGGCCCGACCGCAATTTTCTCCATATAAACGTCCGGAGAATGAAGCAGCGTGCCTCGTGGCGCGATCGCCAGAACCGATAGCGCGTTCGACATGGCCTTCGCTGTAAGCGTAGTGCCTTCCAGCGGGTCTAGAGCGATATCAATTTCCGGGCCTTCGCCCGTGCCGACTTCTTCGCCAATGTACAACATTGGAGCTTCGTCGCGCTCACCCTCCCCAATAACGATACGTCCACGCATCGGAATCGCGTTCAAACCGGTTCGCATGGCATCAACAGCGGCCTGGTCGGCCTTCATCTCATCGCCGCGTCCGGTCAGTTGGTGCGCAGCGATTGCTGCTGCCTCAGTGACCCGAATCATTGCGTCGGCAATAGCCGCATCGATGTTTGTTTCAGCCATAGCGCGTTCCTTCAGCTGATTAGCTGGCCTCGATCCGGATAAGTCTCGCCGGATTCGGCACTGCGCTGAGAGCGTTTATTTTGGACAGAGCAGACTCAGCCGCCGAATGAGAACAAGCGTGCGTCACAATTGCGACCGGCGCAAACTCTGAACCTTCGGCAGAATCCTGCAGCAGTGCTTCAACAGACACATCTGACTTGGCAAGTTCTTCTGTGAGCGATGCAAGCGCACCCGCTTTGTCCTCAAGGTCCACGCGGATCAAATATTTAGACAAAACAGAATCCTGCGCAGACTTATCGCAGAATTGAGTCGTCAGTTCAGATACGTGGAGGCCGAGAACCTGTTTATTCTGGTCAGAAAGCAACGCCGCAAGGTCGCCAAGCACCGCACTCGCTGTCGGGTGGGAGCCGGCGCCCGGCCCTGTCAGCGTGTAATTTCCTGCGTGCACCGTTTCAACCATCACAGCGTTCAACGGACCATCAATTTGCGCCAGCGGCGAACCAAGCGGCAGCAGAACCGGCTCTACGCGGCAGATAACTCCTGCCTCAGTATTAGTAGCCTCTGCAATGAGTTTGATCTTGTGGTTCAGCTTGGCGGAAAGCTCGAGATCTTTAAGGCTGATCGTATCGACGCCGCTGATATCAACTTGCGAGAAATCCAGCGGAACGCCAAAGCCAAGTGAAGCGAGAATAGCAATCTTGTGCGCGGCATCGGTGCCGGACACATCAAGGAACGGGTCTGCTTCGGCATACCCAAGCCGCTGGGCATCAGCCAGGACATCATCATATGAACGTCCGCTCGCCTTCATCTCCGTGAGAAGATAATTGCAAGTGCCATTCAGAATGCCGCGCAGCGACTTGATCTGCGTTCCGGCAAAAGACTCGCGAATTGCACGAACGACAGGAATCCCGCCCGCAACAGCAGCCTCAAACAGAAGCGGTGTGCCGGAAGCGTCTGCCAGTGCCGCGAGCTCTTCGCCATGTTCTGCGATCAGCGCTTTATTGGCTGTAACAACCGGTTTGCCCAGTTTCAAAGCTGCTTCAACCGCCAGCTTCGCCGGGCCATCAGCGCCGCCCATCAGTTCAACGAACACTTCGGTGTTTTCTGATTGAGCCAGAGCAACAGGATCATCAAACCAGTCATAGCCGGAAATATCGACCGGACGCTGGCGCGAGCGGTTGCGGGCGCTAATGCCTACAATCTCGACGTCGCCGCCAAGACGAAGTGTTTCCTGCTCCTGCAGTCGTTCAATAAGACCGGTACCGACATTGCCGAGGCCAGCAATGCCGATCTTGATAGTTTTAGTCATAACTTATCCTGTCGCGAGTTGAGGCGCGTTTTCGTCTGAAACTGTCTGCAGAAACTTTTTAACGTTCCGCGCAGCCTGACGAATTCGCTGTTCATTTTCGACCAGCCCAAGCCGGACAAAGCCCTCTCCGTGTTCGCCGAAACCAACGCCGGGCGATACGCTCACATGCGCTTCGTTCAACAGACGAAGAGAGAATTCTAGAGAGCCCAGATGTCTGACCGCCTCAGGCAGAGGCGCCCATGCGAACATGGATGCATCTGGCTTTGGAATATCCCATCCGGCCTGACCAAAGGAATCGATCAGAGTATCGCGGCGGGATTTATATGTGGCACGAAGCTCGTCCACACAGCTCTGGTCACCATTCAGCGCTTCGCAGGCGGCGACCTGGATAGGTGTGTATGAACCATAGTCGAGATACGACTTCACACGAGCGAGCGCTGCGATCAGTCGTTCATTACCTGCCGCGAAACCGACACGCCAGCCAGCCATATTGTACGTTTTGCTGAGCGTAGAAACTTCGACACAGATATCCTTCGCACCATCAACAGCCAGAATGGATGGAGGCGGGTCACCAAAGAATATCTCGGTGTAAGCAAGGTCTGACAAAATCCAGAGGTCATGACGTTTCGCGAACGCGACCGCTTCTTTGTAGAAATCGAGATCCACAACCTGAGCCGTCGGGTTGGCCGGATAGCAGAGTACCATCGCGGTCGGTTTAGGAACGCTGTGCATCACAGCGCGACCGAGGCCTGAAAGATACTCTTCAGGCGATAGGGCTTTAACGTGCTGGATCGTCGCGCCAGCCATGATGAAACCGAAGGAGTGGATCGGGTAACTCGGGTTCGGAGACAGAATGACGTCTCCCGGCGCAGCCAGCGCCTGAGCGAGGTTTGCGAATCCTTCTTTCGATCCCATGGTCGCGACGACTTCGCGATCCGGATCAAGTGTTACGCCGAAACGACGGCGGTAATAGTTTGCCAACGCCCGACGCAGCCCCGGAATACCCCGGGATGAAGAGTATCGGCTTGCCTTCGGCTTACGCGCCGTCTCGACGAGTTTTTCTACGATGTGCGGAGGCGTCGGGAGATCAGGGTTTCCCATTCCAAGATCAATGATATCCGCGCCGGACGCACGAAGGGCGGCCGCATTGCGGTTCACCTGTTCGAATACGTACGGAGGAAGTCGTCTGATCTTGTGGAATTGTGGGGGTAACATTGTCTCTAACCAACTAGAATTGAGTGGCGATTAATAAGGCTCTTCGCCTTTATCTACCAGCCTTATTTGCTCTTCAGCCCAGCTTCGCATGTCTTCTGCTGTGATCGTAACAGGGCCTGGATCATTCATGTCCATTTCGGCCTGTGCACTGGATAAATCTTGCTGAATTTGAACCCATGGCACATCAGATATTTCGGATGAAAGCTGGCTCGCCGTCTGCAGAGATGGATATCCATCATCAGAAAGATCGGATCTGCGCTCTTCAAACCAGTCAGGCGCGACATCCAGAGTGTTGCCTACCGAACTGGCACAGCCCGCAACGGCCAGCGTCAATCCCAAAGTTAATCCAATTCTAAACACAACCGACTCCAGCTTAGGGTTCCAGTAGTTAAATTCCGGTAGTACACTTGGTGAGCTAAATTGAGGCAAAAGACAATGGCGGGGAAAGTAAACCAGGGCTCAGACGACCAGAATGCAGCCAACAATGGCGCTTCTGCGGCAAAGCCTTCTAATGCGACCGAACGCGCAGCATCCAGCGCGAAAAAGGCCGCACCGAAATCCATCAATGATGTTCTGCAAGAGGCCGGCCCTGAAAAGCTCGAGCAGCTTTCAAAGAACATCAATGACGCGCTGTTTGAAAGCCAGGAAATCCTGCGTGAACTGACGACCGCCAATCTCAAAAAATCAGTTAATCCAACTCAGCCAGACCCGTTCGGCGTCAGCAACGCGTGGGCAAAGATCGGCGAGAACCTCGCCAGACATCCGGATCGCCTGATGGACGCGCAAATGGCTCTCTGGGAAGGGCATGTGAACATTTGGCGCTCGCTCCTCGTCGGTGACAAAGAAGAGCAACCGAAAGACAAACGCTTTTCTGATCCAGAGTGGGAAAACAACCCGACCTTCGACCTGATCCGTCGCACATATCAGCTTAACAGCGAATGGCTAATGTCGCTCATTGAGACGGCCGAAGAAGTCGATGACAGCACGAAACGCAAAGCGAGCTTTTTTGCGCGCCAGACAGCTGATGCGTTCTCACCTACCAACTTCTTCTCGACCAATCCCGCTGCCTTAAGGGCAATGATCGAAACCGGCGGCGAAAGCGTTCTGGAAGGCTTGAAACTCGCGCGCAAAGATATCGAGCGCGGCCATGGCCGGCTACTTATCAGCCAGACCGATGGCGCTTCCTTCGAGATTGGTAAGAACGTCGCGACAGCCCCGGGCAAGGTCGTTTATCGTAATGAACTCATCGAGATTCTCGAATTCGAACCTCAGACCGAGAAAGCCTATGAGGTACCTCTCCTGATTTTCCCTCCGTGGATCAACAAGTTCTACATCCTCGATCTGCGTGAAGAGAATTCAATGATCCGCTGGCTCGTGTCCAAGGGATATCGCGTGTTCGTTGTCTCTTGGCGCTCAGCGGACAAATCCATGTCGGAATTCCGCTGGGATGATTATGTCAGCTTCGGCGCCTATGCCGCGACCGAGGCCGTGACAGAGATAACCGGTAGCGAGCATGTAAACGCGGTCGGCTATTGCATTGGCGGAACTATGCTCACCTCGGCTCTTGCGCGTATGGCTCAGGAAAACGACACACGGATTCAGTCCGTGACCTATTTCGCTGCTCAGGTTGATTTCGAAGAAGCAGGCGACCTGAAAGTCTTCACCGACGATCAGTCTATCCGGCACATCTCAAAGCTCATTGATGACAATGGCGGCGTGATGGCGGGCGAGGATATGTCCGAGACCTTCAACTATCTTCGTCCCTCGGACCTAGTCTGGCGTTATGTCGTAGACAGCTACATGCTCGGCAAGAAGCCAAAGCCGTTTGATCTTCTGTTCTGGAATTCAGACCAGACCAATATTCCGGGGCCGACGCACAAGACCTATCTGGGCGATCTCTATCGCGACAACGCGCTTGCGAAGGGTGAATTCCGTGTACTCGGCCGGAAGGTCCAACTGTCAGACATCACAATTCCTGCGATGTTTCAGGCCTCCAAAGACGACCACATCTCGCCATATCGTTCGGTTTACCGGGCGGCCCGCGCATTCGGCGGTGACGTAGAATTCGTGATGTCCGGCTCAGGCCATATTGCAGGCGTGATCAACCACCCTGATGCGAAGAAGTATCAGCACTGGACGTTCTCTGAACTTCCGGAAACGCCTGATGAGTGGATGAGCAATGCGGAAGAACATCCGGGGTCATGGTGGCCGCACTGGCACAAATGGCTCAAGAAACGGTCCGGCCAGAAGGTAGACGCTAAACCCGTTGAGGACAAAGGCCTCGGAGACGCGCCGGGTACTTATGTGCTGGCACGCCTCGAAGATTTAGGTGTAGGGCCGTCCGCTGAGTGATTAAGGGAAGAGCGGCTGCAGAATGGACAGCCCCTCGCCTTCCTCAAAACCGAACATGAGATTGATGTTCTGCAGCGCCTGTCCCGCAGACCCTTTGGTCAGGTTATCAATCACGCCGACAACTATGATTCGCCCCTCCACACGGTCAGCGTGCACGCTGATTTCGCACCGATTCGTGCCCCGCACGTGCCGCGTGTCGGGCGGCAGGCTTCCCAAAGGACGCACATTCACAAAAGATTCGCCCGCATAGCGCGCGCTGAGCGCTGCATGAGCGCCGTCTACAGTCTGGCCCTCAGCAAGATCAGCGTAAATTGTCACAAGTTCACCGCGCGTCATTGGCACGAGGTGCGGCGTGAACGTGACACGGACCGCCTCCCCGAATCGCGCAGTGAGTTCCTGCTCAATCTCCGGCGCGTGACGGTGCGTTCCTACCCCATAAGGATGAAGACCCTCAGCCGCTTCGCAGAAGAGGTTCCCTTCTTTCAAAGAGCGGCCCGCACCAGACACACCAGACTTGGCATCAATGATCAGGCCTCGCTTCTCAATCATACCCTCTTCAGAAAGCGGAAGCAGGCAAAGTAGCGTAGCTGTTGGATAGCATCCCGGACAGGCAACTGTTTTCGCATCAGCCAGATATGGGCGCGCAAACTCTGTCAGGCCGTAGACAGCGCTCGCTGTACGCTCAGGCGTCAAATGCGAGCGTGCATACACTTCCGAATAAACAGAGGCATCACGGAATCTGTAATCTGCAGACAGATCAACAACGCGCACATGATCAGGAAGCCCTTCAACGACATCCTGACTGGTACCATGAGGAAGACAGGATACGGCGACCTGCACATCGCTCCAATCGACATCTTCGACTGTCGTGAGCTCCATGTCCCCATATGAAGACAAATGCGGGTACACATCCGTCAGCTTGCGTCCAGCGAGCGCATTGGCAGTCGCTGCAGTCACGTTGATGAATGGATGCGACGCAAGAAGGCGCAACATCTCTGCGCCCGTATAACCGCTTGCGCCAAGAACGCAGGCATTGATCTGCTTTGAACCCATAACCCTTCCCCTGATCGTAAAAAAGGCGCTCCAAAAGAAGCGCCTTTCTCAAAATAGAATTTCGAAGTCGTCTTAGCGCTTTGAGAACTGGAAGCTACGACGCGCTTTCGCACGACCGTATTTTTTACGTTCTACAACGCGTGGGTCACGAGTCATGAAGCCGTATGGCTTGAGAACCGGACGAATTGCCGGCTCGTAAGCTACAAGCGCACGAGAGATACCGTGACGAACAGCGCCCGCCTGACCGGAGAGACCTGAACCTTTAACAGTACAGATCACGTCAAACTCATCGCGACGCTCTGCAGCGATCAGCGGCTGTTCAATAATCATGCGGAGAACCGGACGAGCAAAATACTCGGCCTGGTCTTTTCCATTGATCGTGATCTTGCCTGTGCCTGGTTTGATCCAAACGCGAGCAACAGCAGATTTACGACGACCTGTGCCATAAGCACGGCCAAACTCGTCAATCTTCGGCTCAACGTTGATCACGGTCTCAGCAACGGCTTCGCCGCCAAGATCGTTCAGGTTTTCGAGGCTTTCGACGGTATCAGACATACGTTACGCCGCTTTCTCGTTTTTACGGTTCATGGATTTGAAGTCTACGACTTCTGGCTGCTGCGCCTCATGCGGGTGATCAGTGCCTGAATAAACACGAAGCTTGGAAAGCTGCTGGCGAGCCAGAGAGCTTTCACGAGGCATCATGCGCTTCACAGCGAGCTTGAGCACACGCTCAGGGAAACGACCACGCAGAATAGCATCAGCAGACAATTCCTTGATACCGCCCGGGTAACCCGTGTGACGGTAATAGTTCTTGTCCTGACGCTTACGGCCCGTGAAGGCTACCTTATCCGCATTGATGACGATGATGTGATCACCACAGTCAACGTGCGGGGTATAATCAGCACGGTGCTTGCCGCGAAGGCGTTTAGCAATATAAGACGCGAGACGGCCGACGACGACGTCAGT
>CENJ01051471.1_pt1 | contig 21190 bp, 13 predicted proteins | sample 356161 | NCBI WGS metagenome assembly CENJ01 (sample SAMEA2619531, study PRJEB7988) | marine metagenome | biome: marine biome (ENVO:00000447); feature: surface water layer (ENVO:00002042); material: "saline water (ENVO:00002010), including plankton (ENVO:xxxxxxxx)" | depth 5 m
GTTTTGCCCCTGAATTCGTAGGTTATGTTAATTAATTTTTAAAAGACAAAACTATAGAAACTCAAATGGATAAAATTTATGAAAGAGAAGCTGATTTAAACAAATTGATAAAAAACTCTGACAATTAAGTTTGAATAATTTATTTAGTGGCTGAAGACTAAATCATCGGCATATCCTCTTAATAAGTTTAGGAAGAAAAACACAGAGTAGAGATATTCTAAATTTTATCTATAACCCCATGCCCACAAGGTTGGGACCAATGCAAATTCATTGTAAATCACTATCATCATTGATCTAACAGGGCTTTTAGTAATGCCTTTAATGGGGGTGTGTTTTGTAGGAGTATGAAGGGGGATAGAGGGGTGTTAGTCTAAACTTCAGTACATTTACAATGAGTAAAGAATAATTTTGTAAAGCTTAGTAAGCTTTATTTTTCTTTGGTTGGACTTGTGTGCAAATAGTGTGCAAGTGAAGAAACCAGAAAAGGGACTATATTTCTGCAATCCCTTTGTTTACTAGTTGGCCTACTAGGGCTCGAACCTAGACTCTTCTGAACCAAAATCAGACGTGTTGCCAGTTACACCATAGGCCAGTATTAATATTTTGCAAATTTATATTAAACTTTTTTGTTGCCAAATAAATCCATTTAAAATCTCCCAAACAATTCTTAACTAATTACGGTCATTTTTTTTATAATTCATACATTCGTGACTGAAAATCAAACACGCCCGTGAACACTTTTAAACTTTGGAATCGTTCTTTTGGCTGGGGGCTATTTGTTGTAGCCCTGTTTACTTATGGTTTGACTGTTGAGCCCACTGCCAGCTTTTGGGATGCGGGAGAGTACATTGCAACCTCGGCAAAGCTTCAAGTCGGTCATCCGCCAGGCGCTCCCCTTTTTCAAATGATGGGTGCTTTTTTTGCCATGTTTGCTACCTCCCCTGAAAAAGTGGCCTTGATGGTAAACTTTATGTCTGTTTTCTCTAGTGCATTTACCATACTTTTTTTGTTTTGGACATTGACTTTATTACTCAAAAAGCTACCCGTATTTAGCCAATTACAAACCGTCAATCAACGAATTACTTTTTTTGGAAGCGCTGTAACTGGTGCATTGGCCTTTTGTTTTTCTGATAGTTTTTGGTTTAATGCAGTCGAAGCTGAGGTCTACGCCATGGCTACTTTTATATTATCATTAATATTTTGGCTCGCCTTACGGTGGGAGCAAGACATGTTTAGCCCAAGAGGTGACCGATGGTTGTTATTAATTGCTTTTATTATTGGTTTGTCCTTTGGAGTTCACTTTATGGGGTTATTGACCATTCCCGCTTTAGGAATGATTTACTTTTTCAAAAATACCAAGACGGTCAATTTAAAAAACTTTTTTATTGCCAATCTTATATCCATAGCCATATTGCTATTCATATTCAAGCTCTTACTTCCAACAACCCTAGCTTTTTTTGGGAAATCTGAAGTATTTTTTGTCAATAAGATGGGTTTGCCGTTTAATTCCGGAACCATTATTGCTGGACTTTGTTTTTTATTGTTCTTTTTTTACAGCTTACGTTTTACAGCGAAAAAAAAATGGGTCAATCTCAACACCATTGTTTTGTGTGTAATTTTTGTATTGGTTGGTTTTTCCTCTTGGTTAATGATTCCAATAAGGGCGAACGCCAATACTGTTATCAATGAGAATTCTCCCACTGATGCTCGTGCCTTACTCGCTTATTACAATCTTGAACAATATCCAGAAACACATCTTTTTTACGGGCCCCTATTCTCTGATATTTATGCAGGACAGGATGAGACTGAGCCCTACGTAGATGATAAGCCTAAATATGAAAGAGACTTTAAAACTGGAAAATATATCATTGTAAATCACTGGGAAAAGGCGAAAATTAATTCCAACAGTAATCATAGGGGAATTTTACCCAGGCTTTGGAGTTCTGAACATGCAGGCAACTATATGAATTTCACTGGACCTTTAGATTTTTCAATTGCACCTGAATATCGTTCAAATGAAATGCTTGCCAGTCGTGTAAACGATTTTAGAAATGATATTCGAGAGGGATTGGTTACTGGAGACGACTACCATCAGTTTTTCAGGACACTTTCTCCCTATCTTGAAATTCAAAAACCTAGTTTTTGGAGTTCATTACAATTTTTACTTCAGTACCAAATTGGTTATATGTACTGGCGATATTTCATGTGGAATTTTAGCGGTAGGCAAAATGATATTGCTGGAACTTATGATACTTTAAATGGTAATTGGATCAGCGGAATTAATTTTATAGATAATCTTCGCCTAGGAAATCAATCTGATATATCTGAGGATGCTAAAAACAACAAAGCCAGAAACACCTACTTTTTGTTACCTTTTATACTGGGGTTAATTGGCTTATATTTTCTATATCAACAAGACCCCAAACGTTTTTGGGTGCTTTTACTTTTCTTCCTATTTACTGGATTAGCTTTAAAAATATACCTCAATGAGCGACCTTTTGAGCCTAGAGAGCGGGACTATGCCCTAGTAGGGTCCTTTTACGTCTTTGCCATTTGGATTGGAATGGGTGTTTTTGCACTGTCACATAAAATAAAAGGGATTGTCAAGTCCAATTTGGTTCCCGCAACCACCGTTGCTTTATGTCTCTTTGTGCCCCTTTTGATGGCTTACCAAAACTGGGATGATCACGATCGATCAGATCGATATACTGCACAGTCTATGGCTAAGTCCTATCTCGAATCTATTCAAAAGGATGCAGGCGCTATGATTTTTACCATTGGAGACAATGACACATTCGCGCTTTGGTATGCACAGGAAATCGAGGGTTATCGAACCGATGTCAGAACTATTAATACAAGTCTGTTGGCTACCGATTGGTATATCGATCAAATGAAGCGGAAGACCTATGAAAGTGAACCGATTCCCTCTCAGATGACACATGATCGTTATGCTTATGGGATCAGAGATTATATTAAACACGAGGCACTATTAGATTCAGTCCGATGGGATATCAAAGACTTTGTAAACTGGGTTGCCAGTGATCATCCAAGAACGAAATATAAAAGCCTACTGCTACAGGCTGGTGAGGATCCCAATCGATTACCAATTGGCACACAAGAAATGATTTTTTATCCCACCAATAAAATACGAGTACCTGTTAACAAAGAAAACGTTTTAAAAAGTGGATTAGTAAAGCCTAAAGATTACGACTTGATCGTTCCTTATATCGACATTGATCTTCCTGAAGGAGGGATGACAAAAAATCAATTGATGATGCTTGATATTTTGGCCAATAACGACTGGGAAAGGCCTATATACTTTACTGGAGGAAGCTATGCCGACTCAGAGTATATCTGGATGAAAGAATACTTACAACTGGAAGGCTTGGTTTATAAGTTAGTGCCAATAAGAACGCCTCAAAACAGCAATAATCCCTATATCATGGGTCGATTAGATTCTGATTTGATGTATGATATTGTTATGCAGTGGAGTTGGGGAAATTCAGAGAGTACATCGATTTATCACGATCCTGAAACTCGAAAAAATAGTATTTCTTTTAGGAGTAATATGGCTCGACTTGCTGAAAAGTTAATTGATGAGGGTAAAAATGAAAAAGCCAAGGCAGTTCTCGATTTGGCTGTTCAGAAAATGCCTTTAGATTACTTTGGATATTACAGCTTGGTCGTTCCAATGATAGATACTTATTATCGTTTGGGTGCTGTCAAATCAGCTCAAGTATTGGCAGACCAAGTAGCAGATAAATATCGAGATGAAATGGAGTATTTCGCCACCTTAAAGCCTAGTGAACAATACCTTTTAGGCGAGGAAATCATAACGCAAGCAGAAAGATATCGCACCCTTATTGAAGCAGTTTTAGTTAACAAAGACAAAGCCTTACTCGCAAAGTCTTTGGATCAATTTATACAAGCCTTAACGCCATTCGTTAATTTGTATGGGGATTATGACTTTTATACAAGTTTATCCATGTTTGTAGAAGGTTATTATCTGGCAGGAGAGGAAGTTAAAGCCCAAACTTTAACTGAGGAAATCGTCCAACAGTATGAAGGGCGCTTTGGGGTGTTAGCCAACTTATCTCAAAGCAATCAACAGTTGGTTTTTGACCGTATCAAGGAGGAAGTTCTTAATTTTCGAGAGTTGGTTAATACGGTAAGAGAATACGATAATGAATTGGCAGACACTTTACAGCTGAGATTTGATCAATCAATGGATCAATTCAAACTTGATGAACAACCCAACTAATCTATGTGATCTTGCATCAAGCTGATTAATGTATTGGCGTCCTGTTCACCACTTTGTCTCCAGACCATTTCTCCGAGTTTATAGATCATTAAGGTAGGGAGAACCCTGACCCTAAGTGCATCGGAGAGCTTGTTATTTTTTTCGGTGTCTATTTTAATCACTTTACCACTATCGCCCATGGCGGCAGCAACATCCTTAAGAACTGGGTGTATGCTGGAAGAAATGTCCTCGTTTTCGTTGTAGAAAACCAAAAGCAAAGGTAACTTGTCATCAATGAGTTCACCAAATTTTGACATTTCTCAATAATTTCAGGAGTTTACAAGAACAAATGTAGTTTATTTTACGATTAAATCAATAAATTCTTCTTTTTCAGGGTAATGACGGTAATTTCAGGCCATATTCCAACACGCCCAGGGTAAGCAAGGTAGCCAAACCCTCTATTGACATTGAGTTTTTGATTTCCACTTTCGTAGATTCCAGCCCATTGTTTATACCGCCATTTAATCGGACTCCATTTTACCCATCCCGGAATTTCAATTCCAAATTGAAAACCATGCGTATGTCCGCTGAGCGTCAAATGAAAAGGATAACTGTGAGGGAGAACCTCGGCCTCCCAGTGAGAGGGGTCATGGCTGAGTAATATTTTAAAATCATTTTTCTCAACTTGAGCGACTGACTTATTTAAGTCTCCAGCTTTTTTAAAGCGACCAGCGCCCCAGTTTTCAACCCCCACAAGAGTAATTTTTTGACCATCTTTTTCAACTTTTCTGCTTTCATTAAGCAGTAAGTCAAAGCCCATGTCCTGATGAATTTTAAATAAATCTTGTAAGTTTTTTTCTTTTGCTGCTGGACTTTCCCACTCGCTATAATCTCCATAATCGTGGTTCCCTAAAACGGAGAATTTTCCGAAAGGTGCTTCTATTTTTGAGAATACTTTAACCCACGGGTCTGCCTCGGATGCTACTGAATTAACCATATCACCTGTAAAAAGGATAATATCTCCTTTTTGCTCATTGATTAAATCTACCCCATAAGCAACCTTTTCAAAATTGTCAAAACTGCCACAGTGCAAGTCGGAGATTTGAGTGATTTTAAATCCGTCAAAATGTTCTGGAAGGTCTTCGTATTCCAATGTGTAATTAAGGACTTTGTAATTATACCTTCCTCGATACATTCCGTAAAGCAGTGAGGCAAAAGGAATGACTCCTAAACCAACAGCCAATTGGGAGATAAATTTTCTACGTCCCGATAGGTTAAACCCTTTTTCGTTTGAAAAAAAACTAATTGTCGCACGGAGTAACCTGATGATGTCTTCGGTAAAAAGAAAGGAAAACATGATTAGTTGCAGTGAAGCCAATGCTACAAAGAAGCCAATTGCATAGGCGATTGCGTGAGTCCAGCCATCGGTCCGGTTAAAGCCAAAAAACTGCCAAAAAAAGTTACCTAAAGTCAATATCACAACTAAACTGTAGATTCCCAGCAACAATTTATTGTTAATAGCGGTTTTTACAGCTTGAAAGGCATACCATTGAACGACGAGAATTACCACAATAAAAGGGAGCCAGCGTAAAAACATAATCGAGGTTAAAGGTATAAAGTGTAAAGGAATAAACGCTAAAAAATCATTTAAACCCTATTTTTTCAGCCAGCAACATCGCCTTGCTATCAGTGAGACTCGCCACATAGCAAGTAGCATTGAGAAGGGTTTCATATAGGTTATCTGCTGGGAGCAATTCGTGTTCTGGGATTAATTCTATCAACAATTCATCATAAGTGTTGGTACTTTTATTAAATGCATTGGCAGCAGCTGTCACAAAGGCTTCTAATAAAGAGGAGATTACTTTATAACCCAAAATTTCTTTTTGAACCACCTCTTCTGAGCGGTATATTTTATCCACACTTAAATTAATGATGTCAGTGATTTGCGCTTTGTATTGGCTTCTTTCCATCAAGGCATCGGTAAAAGTACCCTCACTAATTTGAGTTTCATTTTCAGAAAAAATCGACACCGCATCCTTAATCAAACTATTGATTGCCATAGCTCTTAAATAACTTAAACGCTGCTTACGATTTTGGAGGTTTGAATATTTTAGGGTATCAATGTCTTGTTTAACTAAATTGATTAGGTATTCTAAAGCATATTCTTCCTCAATCCACCCCAAGTGAATCCCATCTTCAAAATCAATAATGGTATAGCAAATGTCGTCGGCAGCCTCAACCAAATAGGCAAGAGGGTGCCTGTTTACAAATTTCTTATTGGTTAGATTAAGGTCAGTGGTTAGTTCATTAAAAAAAGACTCTTGTGCTTGGAAATAACCAAACTTTTTATGTGCAACATGGGTAGTTGGTCGATGTGGAAGGCTGGCTTTAGGATATTTTATAAAAGCGCCTAGCGTGGCATAACTCAGCCTTAGCCCACCTGGAGTCCCCGGATTGCTTTGAGACAAGATTTTAAAGCCATTGGCATTACCTTCAAATTGGCAAAGGTCTTGGTATTGTTTTTCTGTTAACTGATTTTTAAAACGGCTGCCATTTCCATGCGAAAAGTAGTGACCGATTGCTTTTTCTCCACTGTGACCAAAAGGAGGGTTCCCAATGTCATGTGCTAAAGAGGCCGCCGCTACAATCGCTCCAAAGTCATTGATTTGGTATCCCAGATCATTTTTTAAATGAGGATACTTTTGTAGGATGTTTTTTCCAGCCATCCTTCCCAAACTTCTCCCTACCACAGAAACCTCGAGACTATGGGTAAGTCGAGTGTGAACAAAATCTGTTTTTGAAAAGGGAATGACCTGTGTTTTATCTTGTAAACTTCTGAAGGCACTGGAAAAAACGATTCGATCATAATCAACTTCAAACCCGAGTCTGGTGTCATCTTGATCCATTCGTTGTCTATCTTTTGTGTCTCCAAAACGCTTCAGTTTAAGTAGTGTTTCCCAATTCATTGTTTTGTATGTTAACAAATTATTAAAAAATAAAATTTTAGTTAACCTAATATTAAATTTCTAGCTACGTGTATTAACCTTAAACTAAGCAAGTGTACTGTAGCCAAAGATATATTTGTTCATATTTAAAATTCAAAATTAACTTAAATCATGAAAAAACTTATTTATTTACCTTTTTTATCATTTCTTTTTGCAGGGATCATTTCCTGTGAAACAGATACTGAATTGGTTGAGATTCCTGACGCCACAATTCAAAGAATTGCGGATGCTGCTGCCTCTGCTGTTTCTACACCTTCTGCAAACGAAATTGCTGCTGCAGTTGAAGCTGCACTTCTAGACGAATTCGAAGAAGAAGAAGAAGAAGCTCCAGCTGAAATCCATCATTCTGGTTTTATCACATCAGACCAGACTTGGAGTAATACTTCTATTCATGTATTGGATAATAAGGTTATTGTAACTGATGGTAATACTTTGACAATTGAAGCAGGAACTGTTATAAAAGCTGCTAATAATCCACAGCCAAATACAGTAGCTCTTATAGTTGCCAGAGGTGCTGATATATATGCATTGGGTTCTGCTACTCATCCGATCATTATGACTTCTTATGATGACGATGTTAAAGTAGATGGTACTTATGCTTCAGGCCCTAACCTAACAGCTTCTGACAATGGTCTATGGGGTGGTTTGGTTGTTTTAGGTAAAGCTTACATCTCCCCTGATTCTAATGCTCAAGTTGCTATAGCTGAGGGTATTGAAGCCTCAAATGCTTGGGCTGAATTTGGAGGTACTGATGATGCTGACAACTCTGGTGTAATCGAATATGTATCAATCAAGCACGCCGGTGCTGCTTTGACGTCTGACAACGAACTTAATCAGCTTACGCTTTGTGGAGTTGGTAATGGCACAACAATTCAAAATGTTGAAGTATATGCTGGTTCTGATGACGGAATGGAGTTCTTTGGAGGAACAGTGGGTGTAACAAACTTCCTTGCTTATCACGTATCTGATGATTCTGTTGACACTGACTTTGCTTTTTCTGGATCTGTTGACAATGCAGTAATTATTCAGCACCCCACGCTTTCAAGTGACCACGCCATGGAATTAAGTGGAAGACTAGGGACGTACGAAGCTGCCAACGCTTACACATTCAGCGACTTTACAATAGTAGCAGGTGGTACTACTGATAATGTATTTAAATTCAAAGACAACTTAAAAGCTACTTTTAGTGGGTTTTGGGTTAAAGGCTTAAATGCTGATAATCAATCAAAGATTAAAGTTGAACTTGCAGACTGGACTGAAGATGCTGATGGTGACGTAACTGCATCTGATATGTATATTTCTCCTGGAACTTCTACTGGAGTAGATGAAGCTTATATTTTAGGTGACCTTGATGAAACAACTGCGGTAAAAGCCTCTGAGCTTACAGGTTCATTTACTATCCTAGCTGACGACACAAAACCTGCAAATGGTGGTGCTGACACTTCTGTATTTGGTTGGACTTTTGCAGCCTCTCAAAATGCACTTACCGATAACGGTATATAATCAAGTAAACTTTTGTATTGTAAAAATGCTCACATATATTTGTGGGCATTTTTTTTAAAACTGAACTATGAAAAAACTTTTATTATCCCTCATTTTAATATTCCCATTAACCTTATCTTTTTCTCAGTCGGGAAGAATTACTGGTAAAGTATACGATAAGGAATTTCAGGAGCCATTACCTTTTGCTAACATAGTTGTTGGAGACATGGATGGAACAGTAACAGATTTTGATGGGGTGTACAGTGTTGAGTTAGATGCCGGGGTTTATTCGATTCGTTTTTCATTTGTTGGTTTTAATACTATAACCGTTGAAAATATTGAACTTGGTCAGGGTGAAGTGAAAGAAATTGACATCTACCTTGAATCAGCTGCACAAGAGTTTGAAGAGGTAGTAGTCACTGCCCAGACACTAAGAAATAATGAACAGAGTGTTCTTCAAGTCCAAAAGAAATCAGCAAATTTATTGGACGGTCTTTCCGCTCAAAACATAAAGTCGACTGGTGTGAGTGACCTTGCTAATGCCATAAAAACCGTTCCTGGAGTATCTATCCAAGGAGGTAAATATGTTTATGTTCGTGGACTGGGCGATCGTTATACGAAAACTACCGTTAACGGGGTTGATATTCCGGGACTAGACCCTGATAGAAATACAATTCAGTTGGATATTTTTCCTACCAATATAATTGATCAAATCATCGTCTTAAAATCAGCCAGTGCTGACCAGCCAGCCGATTTCACAGGGGGAATTGTTGATATTGTGACGAAAGACATTCCTTCGAGTAAACAGTTTGGTTTTTCTATTTCCACTAGCTATAACCCTAATATGAATTTAGCTGACGATTTTAGAGTTCAGGAAAAGTCAAATACAGATATTTTCGGCGTTGATCGTGGCTACAGAAATTCTCCTATAAATCGGGGTAGAGTGATTCCAAGCCCCACAGGATCAGAGTCGGGTAGAGTAGAACTATCAAACCTTACCAAAAAATTCGACAACACATTCGCTAGCATGCAAGAATCAAGTGGGATGGATTTGTCGCTGAATGTCAATTATGGAAATCAGTTTGAACTGGGAGCGAATAAACTTGGTTTGATTTCAAGTTTATCTTATACCAATGCCTTTATTCATTATGATAATTTTGAAAGCAATATTTTTCAAAGGGACAATTTAAGAACAAACAATGAACTCAGAAAACGACAGGGTCGTTTAGGATTGAGTTCCGAACATAACGTTCAGTTGAATGGATTGTTTGGTATAAGCTTTAAAACCAAACGCTCAAAATATAAGTTTAATTTTCTAGGAATTCAAAACGGTATATCAAACTCAATCTTGATGGAGGAGGAACGTATTATCGGTGCAGATGCTTTATTTGAACAAACGGGGAATTTTTACACTCAAAAAAGTTTATTGAATAACTTAATAAGCGGTACACATTTCAATTCAGAAGGATCATTAAAAGTTGAGTGGAAGATCTCAAATACTCAAAATCAAAACCATGAAAAAGATTTCAGAACCTCTGCATTTGATATTCAAGACGATATTTACAATCTAGATCTCACTGCGACTGGTCCACCAACAAGATTTTGGAGAATATTGGACGAATCTGGTAATGTAGCTAAGCTTGATTTAACAAAAGATTACACCATTAAAGGCAAAAAAGCCAAATTGAAAGCAGGGTTGTACTTTTCACAAAAAGAAAGAGACTACTACATAGAGAACTATATTTTTGATTATCGCGAAGTTACTGGTCGTATTCCTGGTATATTGAATGGAGACCCTTCTATGTGGTTGGATAAAGCCAATATTATGGATTCAACGACAGGACAGGGAACCTATTTTTATAATGCTAGTAGCAAACTCGATGAGTTTTCAGCAGATCAAACAATCTCAGCAGCATACGTGTCAAATGAGCTTGAAATGATTGAAAACCTCAGAATGATTATAGGATTTAGGTACGAAATTTATAAGCAAAATTATGAAGGGTTTAATAGAAACTCATCAACATTGAATATTGACCCTTACCAAGAAGAGGTAATAGATGAAAGTAAAATTTATCCCTCGATGAATTTAATTTACAAACTTAGTAATGAAGCTAATTTGAGATTTGGCTATTCGGAAACTGTTGCAAGACCTTCTTTTAAAGAATTATCAAATGCTTCTATCTATGATCCATTAACGACCACTTTTTTCTTCGGTAATTTGGATTTACAACCCTCATATATCAACAACTTTGATTTGAGGTACGAGAAGTTTTATACTAATGGTGATATGCTTGCCTTTAGTGGTTTCTATAAAAAAGTAAAAGACCCCATCGAGGTGGTTTTATACAGTGAAATTGTAGATGACACTTTTCAGGCAAAAAACCTATCAGACGCAGACGTTTACGGAATAGAGTTTGAGATTAGAAAAACAATTTTAGAAAATCTAAAATTCAGAACTAACGCTTCCTACATTTATTCAAATGAAAAAATGGCAGATAGTGAGTATCAAGGAAGACTTAACAATGCTAGAGACGGCGAAACAATAGAGGATTCTCGTCCACTCCAAGGACAGTCGCCTTATCTTATAAACTCTTCATTAGAATATTTTACCGAAAAACTTAAAGCTAATTTAAACTTCAATGTTCAAGGAAAAGCACTAGAAATTGTCGGGAATGGTTCTATTCCAGATGTCTATACTATGCCATTTAATAGTCTTAACCTAAATATTATAAGATACGGTGGTGAGAAAAAAAATATTGAGTTTAGGTTTAGAGTAAATAATATACTAAACGATACAAGGAGAAGTGAATTCATTGCTTCTGGAGCAAAAGAAGAATATTATTTTAGAAAATTGGATATAGGAAGAAGATTCACTTTAGGAGTAGGATTCAAATTTTAATTCATATATTAAAAATATAATTATCTAAAATAAATGGGTGACGTTTATTTATATATCGTTATTCTTTTATCTATTCTTGCCATAGGTGATTTGATCGTCGGTGTTAGCAATGATGCGGTAAATTTTCTCAACTCAGCAATAGGTTCAAAAGCACTTTCCTTTCGGAATATCATGATCTTTGCCAGCCTTGGGATTGCATTAGGGGCTTTATTTTCTAGTGGAATGATGGAAGTTGCACGAAAAGGAATATTTAACCCCGGCGCCTTCTATTTTGAGGAGATCATCTACATTTTTATGGCAGTAATGATGACTGACATCCTGCTGTTAGATTTCTTCAATACACTTGGGATGCCAACCTCTACCACCGTATCGATTGTTTTTGAATTACTCGGTGCAGCAGTTGTTATGGCACTGATTAAGATATTTGCTGATTCGGGAAATCTCGCGGAATTATCCACCTATATCAACACAGAGAAAGCCGCTCAAATCATTTTGGGAATATTGCTCTCTGTTTTTATTGCCTTTACGATTGGCGCCATAGTGCAGTGGATATCTAGGTCATTGCTTTCTTATAATTTTCTTAGTAAATCCAAGTGGACTAGTGCACTATTTGGTGGGTTATCTTTGGCTGCCATTAGTAATTTTATTTTGATCAAAGGGATTAAGGGGACGCCTTATTCGGGGATTGAATATAATTTTCTCAACGGCGAAACCATCAATGGCTTTTTGGACAGTAATTCTCTTGCGGTTAACTTAGGAAGCCTTGTTTTTTGGTATTTATTCTCCTATCTGTTGATGCGTATTTTTAAAACAGACATCTATAAAGTCATCATTGGCGTTGGAACTTTTGCCTTAGCTTTGGCATTCGCCGGTAACGATCTGGTTAATTTTATTGGGGTGCCTGTTGCTGCCTATCAATCTTATGAAGCATGGGTGAGTTCGGGGATGGCTGCCAATGAGTTTAGTATGGGGGTGCTTTCAAACAAAGTGCCTACGCCAACTATTTTTCTTTTCGCATCAGGCTTAGTGATGGTACTCACGCTTTGGTTTTCCTCCAAGGCAAAAAAAGTTGTAAAAACTTCTTTGGACTTATCAGATCAAAATGACATCAAAGAAAGATTTAAGCCAAATTTCCTATCCAGATTATTGGTTCGATTTTTTGTTGGGCTTAACAAATATTTTTCCAATCTAATCCCTCCCGCTGTCAATCAAAAAATCACACATTCTTTTGTGATGCCGAAGCACGACAGTATGATAAAAGATCCCGATGCTCCTTCCTTTGATACCTTAAGAGCATCGATCAACCTAACAGTGGCAGCAATTCTTATCTCAATTGCAACATCTTTGAAACTACCCCTTTCTACGACTTATGTCACTTTTATGGTCACAATGGGTACTTCATTGGCAGATCGCGCTTGGGGGACAGATAGTGCTGTATTTCGCGTTGCAGGTGTGATCAATGTTATTGGAGGCTGGTTCTTTACCGCTTTGAGCGCTTTTGTTGTTTGCGGCATCATTGTTTATTTCATCCACTTGGGGGGTTTTACCGCGATTCTCATCATTTTAAGTTTTATCTTACTTCTTATCGGCAGAAATTTCGTCAATCATAGGAGGGACAGCCGACAACAAAAATCACCAACCAAAGTTTTGACCTCCGAAAGCGACTCCTTTGAGGGAATTATTGAGGAGAGCGCAAGAAATATTGGAAATGTAATTGGTAAAACTTATCAAACATATTCTACCATTATTAGGGGATTGTCGAGTAACGATTTAAAGACACTCTCCGTTGCCAAAAAGGATGTTGACCAGTTGTATGATGAGGTAAACGAACTCAGGAATGGGGTGTTTTATTTCTTAAAAGGCAGAGGAGAAACCAGTGTGGCCTCAGGGCGGTTTTATATTTCATTATTAGGGGTCATTTTCGACCTCGTTGAAGATTTATCCTATCTGTCCGATGTTAGCTATCAGCACGTAAACAATAATCATAGCGGTTTAAAAAAGAGCCAAATTAAAGACCTAAATGAAATATACGAATCTCTGTCTTCTGTATTTAAAGAAGGAATAGAAGCTTTTAGTTTACAGTTTGATGAAAAAGAATTTCAGGATGTACTGGAACAAAAGACCGTCAATATCGATTTACTCAACTCAAAAATAGATGCACAAATTTTGCGAACGCAAAACGAGACAAGTCCAAAAACTACTGCACTTTACTTTAATATTTTGGTCAGAACTAAAGACCTCATTTTACATAAATTCAATTTAGTCGAAGAATTTTTTCAGGTGACTAAAGATGTAAAATCTTCTCAATAAATCATTGTGAGAAAAGTAGTGATTGATTAGAGGTTGTTGAGAACCACTTTGTTTTTGTTTCCCCATTCAACTTTGTCAATGATGGTATTGTTTTTGTAAACTAGCTCAATAAGATTGTCTCCTCTCCAAAAAAACCATTGTCCGTTTTTTTTCCCAGAGTTGTAAGAACCCATAGCTAATTTTTTACCATTCTTATCAAAACTGATCCATCTTCCATGAAGTCTATTCTTTTTAAGAAACCCTGTTTGAGCGATCTGTCCATTTTCATGATAGGTTATTACTTTAGTAAACTTACCTTCTTTGATAAATTCGGATGAATTTTTTTTCTGTGCGCTTAAGGATATTGAAACCATTAAAGCTATAATAATCAAAATTCTCATAATTGGAATATTTAATGTTTCTACAATAAAGATACATAAAATTTACGTAATGTTAACATTAAATTTACATTACAATCATAAGTACTTGAAAAACTATATTTTAAATCATAAAAAAACGCTTATCTATAATTAAATAAGCGTTTTTTTAAAATTTATCTTACAATTATGAGCCGCACATCAGGCAATCATCATCTTCATTTTTCTTAGATTGCTCAAGCATTTGCTTCAATTCAGCGGGATTGAGTGGCTCGACTGCTACTGCTGTTTTGGTTTCCTTTTGGGCCGTTGCAGTGACTACTGCAGTGGCTGATTTTTCCTTAACGGAAATTGGTGCTTCTACTGTATCGCTTACACCACCTTTCTGGGCTTTTGTGTTGTCTAAGGTAAATTTAATGGCATCTACTGCCGATTTTGTTCTGAGATAATACATACCTGTTTTGAGCCCAGACTTCCATGCATAAAAGTGCATTGAAGTTAGCTTTGCCATTGTTGCACCTTCCATAAAGAGATTCAATGATTGGGATTGATCAATAAAGTATCCTCGATGTCTCGACATATCAATGATATCTTTCATGCTCATTTCCCAAACTGTTTTATACAGTTCCTTAATGTCATCAGGGATTCCATTAATTTTTTGGATTGATCCGTTGGCTTGCATCAATTTTTGCTTCATGTCCTCATTCCAAAGTCCAAGATTGACAAGGTCTTCCAATAGGTGTTTATTGACCACAATAAATTCACCAGAAAGTACTCTTCGTGTATAAATATTAGAGGTGTAGGGCTCAAAACACTCGTTATTTCCAAGGATTTGCGAGGTAGATGCTGTAGGCATAGGCGCGACGAGTAATGAGTTCCTTACACCATGTTTCTTAACTTTCTGCCTTAAACCTGTCCAGTCCCATCTTCCACTAAGCTCCTCGTCCTTGATTCCCCACAAATTGTGTTGGAATTCTCCTTTAGACATGGGTGAACCCTTGTAAGTTTTATATGCGCCGTCTTTTTCTGCCTCCTCAACAGATGCAGTTACTGCTGCAAAGTAGAGGGTTTCAAAAATTTCTTGATTTAATGTTTTGGCCTCTTCACAAGTGAAAGGGAGTCTCATTTTTATAAAAGTATCCGCCAATCCTTGGACACCAAGTCCTACTGGGCGATGCCTCATATTTGAATTTTCTGCTTCCTTGACAGGGTAATAATTGCGGTCAATAACTCTGTTGAGGTTTTTGGTTACCCTTTTGGTAACATCGAACAATTCTTCATGATTGAATTTGCCATCTTGAACGAACATCGGTAGGGCAATGGAAGCGAGGTTACACACTGCAACTTCGTCTTTCGAGGTGTATTCAAGAATCTCAGTACAAAGGTTTGAGGATCTAATTGTTCCTAGATTCTTCTGATTAGATTTTCTGTTTGCCGCATCCTTGTATAACATGTAAGGGGTTCCCGTTTCGATTTGCGATTCGAGTATTTTATCCCATAGCTCTCGCGCTTGTATTGTTTTTCTTCCCTTGCCGTCTTTTTCGTATTTCAAGTATAGCTTTTCGAATTCTTCTCCGTGACAATCATAAAGTCCTGGGCACTCATTCGGACACATTAGCGTCCAGGTGCTGTTCTCTTCAACTCTTTTCATGAAAAGATCGGATATCCACATGGCGTAGAATAAATCTCTTGCTCTCATCTCTTCTTTACCATGATTCTTTTTCAACTCTAGGAAGTCAAAAATATCTGCATGCCAAGGTTCTACATAAATTGCAAACGATCCTTTTCTCTTTCCACCTCCTTGATCAACATAACGAGCAGTGTCATTAAATACTCTCAACATGGGAACAATACCATTAGAGGTACCGTTTGTACCGGCGATGTAAGAACCTGTTGCCCGAATATTGTGGATAGATAGTCCTATTCCTCCGGCAGACTGGGATATTTTTGCAGTTTGCTTTAGGGTGTCATATATCCCATCTATACTATCGTCACGCATGGTGAGTAGGAAGCAGGAAGACATTTGTGGTTTTGGTGTCCCAGAATTAAAGAGTGTTGGCGTGGCGTGGGTGAAATAACGCTTTGACATTAATTCATAAGTCTCAAATGCAGCCTCAAGATCGTTCATGTGAATCCCAATCGATACACGCATCAACATATGCTGTGGGCGTTCAACAATCTTACCATTAAGTTTTAGTAAGTAGGATCTTTCTAGTGTTTTGAAGCCGAAAAAGTCATAACCGAAATCTCGATTATAGATGATGTTGGAATCAATTGCTTCAGCATTTTTTTGGACGATCTCATACACTTCATCAGAGAGTAGGGGAGCTTTTTTACCCGTTCTGGGATTAATGTATTCATATAGATCCTTCATGGTAGAAGAGAAGGATTTTTTGGTGTTTTTGTGTAAATTAGAAACAGATATCCTCGCGGCTAACTGAGCGTAGTCAGGATGCGTTGTAGTCATGGTCGCGGCAATTTCTGCAGCGAGATTGTCCAATTCTGAAGTCGTAACACCGTCATATAATCCTTCAATTACACGCATTGCAACTCTTACTGGATCAACCAATGGATTAAGGCCGTAATTGAGCTTTCTGATTCGAGCGGTAATTTTATCAAACATTATTGGCTCTTTGCGACCATCTCTTTTAACTACATACATAGACTTTTCAAATTAAATTTAAAGTTTCACCCGCCCAAAATAGGGGGAGCAATTTTATGGTTATTGAATATCGGGGCGATAGATCTTTAGGCTAGAAATCGGCGTCCGTGGTAAACTCTGACTCTTCTTTTTCATTGTTTAGCACGCCAGCTTTTTGGTATTCAGATACGCGCTTCTCAAAGAAGTTAGTTTTACCTTGGAGGGAAATCATGTCCATAAAATCAAAAGGATTTGTAACGTTGTGTTTCTTTTCGCAACCTAACTCAACCAGTAGTCGATCTGTTACAAATTCTAAATATTGTGTCATCAGCTTTGAATTCATTCCGATCAAACTTACAGGTAGTGACTCGGTTACAAATTCACGCTCGATTCTTAATGCATCTAAGATTATTTCCTCAATTCGCTCTTGAGGTACTTTGTTGATCAAGTGATTATTGTGAAGGTGAACAGCAAAATCACAGTGCACGCCTTCATCTCTTGAAATTAATTCGTTAGAAAAAGTTAATCCTGGCATTAAACCTCTTTTCTTCAACCAGAAGATAGAACAGAAAGCTCCAGAGAAAAATATTCCCTCAACAGCAGCAAAAGCGATGAGTCTTTCTGCAAATGAATCGGAGTCAATCCATTTCAGTGCCCAATCAGCTTTCTTTTTGATGGCAGGAAATACCTCAATCGCTTGGAAAAGTTTTGTCTTTTCAGCCTCATCTTTAACGTAAGTATCGATTAATAAAGAATAGGTTTCGGAGTGGATATTTTCCATCATGATCTGGAAGCCGTAAAAGAATTTTGCCTCTGAGTATTGAACTTCATTGACGAAGTTTTCGGCTAAATTCTCATTGACGATGCCATCAGAGGCAGCAAAAAAAGCTAGTATGTGTTTGATAAAATATTTTTCATCAGCATTTAATTTGTTGTTCCAGTCACTTAAATCTTGATGTAAATCGATTTCCTCTGCTGTCCAAAAACTCGCCTCCATTTTTTTATACCACTCCCAAATATCATGGTGTTGAATTGGAAATATTACAAATCTATTTTTGTTGTCTTCGAGTATTGGTTCTACAGCTGCCATCTTTAACTTTTTTTTTATTGGATTAACTTTCACAAAGATTCTAAATTGTCATCAAAAATGAAAGACTTACTTTTCCACAAACAGGTCGAGTTTTTAACAAATTTTAGTTTTTATAAACATTTGTGGTGAAATCAAAATATTTACAAGACTCTGAAAATCAACAATTTAAAAAAAGCAAAAATTGATAGCCCCTGTAATTACTATCGATTCAGGGATTGATTTGGTTTGCGGCAGATTCTAATTTGGCGTACCATTCTTTTCCAAACTTTCTTATCAAGGCTTCCCTGACAAATTGGTAAATGGGTATCTTTAAACTTTCACCAAGATTACAAGCAGATTCACAAATATGCCATTCGTGATAGTTTACAGCATGAAACTCAGAATATTCCTTCACACGAACTGGATATAAATGGCAGGAAATGGGTTTTTTCCAATCAATTTTTTTTGCCTTGTGAGCATTTTCAATTCCACATTGTGAAGTTCCATTTGTGTTAAAAACAACATAAGCACATTCCTTATTGTTCACTAGAGGTGTTTCGAATTCTCCATCTTTACCATTTATATATTTGCCCTGTTTTTCAATTGCTGCTATTCCCTTTGAACTTAGAAAGGGTTTAATTTCCTCAAAATCAGCATCCAACATTGCTGTTTCCTTTTCCTCGAGGGGAGCACCTGCTTCACCTTCAACACAACAAGCTCCTTTACAAGCCGTTAGGTTACAAACAAAGTTTTTGGAAATAAGATCTTCGGAAACTAATGTATTGTCTATTTGAAACATTTTTTGACAATTATACTTAAATGATTACTGCTAATTTATAACTTAAAAATAAACCCAACTGAATTACCTTTAACAAAATTATTCGATGAATCTAAAAGAGATATTTACGGCCAGCATGGTACTCTTTGCAGTAATTGATATTGTAGGGAGTATTCCTTTGATTATAAGCTTAAGAAAAAAAGTCGGACACATTCAGTCTGAAAAAGCAGTAATTGTATCAACAATCATCATGATTGGATTTTTATTCGTGGGGGAGAGAATTCTAAGCCTAATAGGAATAGACGTGAACTCGTTTGCAGTGGCTGGCTCCTTCGTAATCTTTTTCTTGGCACTTGAAATGATTTTAGGGATAACCCTATTTAAAGAGGAAGCTCCACAAGTTGCCTCAATTGTTCCCCTTGCCTTCCCCATCATTGCTGGCGCAGGGACGATGACCTCATTACTCTCCCTTAGAGCAGAATACGAACTTGTCAATATTATTATTGCGATTGTTATTAATATAATTATTGTGTACGTGATTTTGAAGTCCTCAGCCAAAATTGGAAAGATTCTAGGGAAACAAGGAATTAATGTAATACAAAAAATCTTTGGGATCGTTTTATTGGCAATTGCAGTTAAACTATTTGCAACCAATGTGGGAAAAATTGTTGCGAGCTAATGGTATCATTAAATTACAGTTTACTAATTTTACCTAATGAAAATATTGATTAGAATTTTGATCTTAGTTTCTTTAGGGATGGCAATTTTCAACGGATTTCAGGTGGATTGGCAAAGTCCGCTAGAAGGTCAAAGTGCGGTGGCAATAATAGGAATAATGGCCTCTTTATGCGCACTTTTACTGCTTGTAATTTTGACGGTTTCCAAGAAAATATCCGCTAAGTTAAAACGTAAATCAATTACTTAGGCTGTCCAATTTTTTCATGGCTTTCACCATAAAAACGTCATCTTGGTTATTGATCTGATAAAAAGCGTTTTCTCCAAACAACTGCTGTGCTAAATTAGCTCTGATTGCCTTTAAAGTTTCTTGCTCCCCATTCTTGAATTCCACGCCGTTTGCCTTGCAATATTCATAAAAATCCTCGTAATCGGGTAATATTTCTGAACTTTCGAGGTCAATCAATTCCTCCTCTTTCAATTCTGAAAATTCTTTTCTATTTTGATCTAATTCATTAAAAACAAAATTGCTAATCAACGGGGAGTTTAAAATTAAATCATTCCATTCCTCCTCCTCAGTATTTAAATTGGAAACATATTCATCTGGAATAATTCCACCGCCACCATAAACTGTCCTTCCCTGAGGCGTTTTAAAAGCAAGACTGTCTGCAATCGGGATTTTCTTTTCATCAGCCATTTCACCGTTTTCAAAACGATTATTTAAATCTTGATAATAATCCTCCCTTCCATTCGTATATGGTTTCTGGATAGATCTTCCAGTAGGTGTAAAGTACTTTGAAATGGTTAGTCTTATTGCATCGCCACCTCCTAGGGGCATTTGTTGCTGAACCAATCCTTTTCCAAAAGTTCGCCGACCGACAATCCACCCTCTGTCATTATCTTGAATTGCACCTGCAACAATTTCACTGGCAGAGGCAGACTGTTCGTCCACCAAAACAATCAGTTTCCCATCTTGAAAAATACCATTACCTTTGGCAACTGCTTTTTCTTGTTCGCCCATATTTGACTGGGTAATTACAATAGTTTGACCTTTACTCAAAAAGGTATTACAGATTTGTTTTGCTGGATGGAGGTAGCCACCTGGATTACCTCTTAAATCCAAAATCATCTGGGTCATTCCCTTACGCTGTAATTTTTGGATAGCTGATTTGAATTCGTCAAAAGTGGTTTGTGAAAACCGATTAATTTTAAGATAACCAGTGCTGTCATTGAGCATATAATAGGAATTAACACTAGGTAGCGGAACTTTACCGCGCTTCAAGTCAAAGTCAAAAATGCGATTTTCATATTTTCTGTAAACTTTTAAATTAACAGGTGTTCCCGGCTCACCTTTCAAAATACTCATAATCTTATTTGAAGAATAATTTTTTTGAAATAAGGTGTCTTGATTGGAAATTAAAATACGATCACCAGCCAACAAACCCGCCGCCTCACTTGGGCCGTCTTTAATTACACTTATTACCGTTACCGTATCGCCCAACATAAAAAAACTAACCCCTATCCCGTAAAAGTTGCCCTGCATGTTTTCGGAAATCATTTGTCTTTGACTTGAGGGTATATAAACTGAATGTGGATCCAGTCGATCTACAATATCTTCGATTACTACCCCAACCAAACTATCGGTATCAAATTTCTCAACATAATCATTAGCAATGTAAGTCAATAGTCGTTCCAGTCGACTCATTCGCCAGACATCTTGATAGTCTTTTATGAA